>ENA-OPAC01000622-OPAC01000622.1-human-gut-metagenome-genome-assembly--contig:-NODE-622-length-19444-cov-4.266698_pt1 | contig 19444 bp, 21 predicted proteins | sample MGYA00241052_ERZ501420 | MGnify/ENA primary metagenome ERZ501420 (study PRJEB25962, sample SAMEA2042513) | human gut metagenome | biome: human gut; feature: human-associated habitat; material: faeces... | reverse complement strand
AGTGGTGCCACCAGGAATCGAACCGGGGACACAAGGATTTTCAGTCCTTTGCTCTTCTTCGGCTTTAAAAGCCTCGCCAAAGGCTCAGCTTCCAAAGCAACCAACTGAGCTATAGCACCTTATGTAGTTGCTTCCATTTCCTTTTTATCATCCAGATTATTCTGTTTTTAAGTTGGTTTAAGTGTTGGTTTAAACAGATGTCAGATTAATACTATTGTTAATTATCTCATTTTCAATTTAAACATATACAAAAATCACCCAAGTAAGTAATTTAACTCGCTTGGGTGATCTCCTTTATTCCTTTACTACTAGGTGGGGGCCTTAAAATACCATTATTAAGAAAATACCTTACGGCATGTTTTGACCAATTCAAACTTGTAACACGAATCAACTTTATTAGATAAAGAATCTATTTCCTCATGAAGAAACCTTTTATATATGTGTTGAAGATATACTCCAGCTTCTATTGGATCATTGAGCGTGATTGTCTGGTTTATTGGATCAAACTCTGTTGCATAATTACTTATTTTATAAAATGGAGGATCTGTAATTTGTCTAAAACCAGATTCATCCACCTTGTAAACATCATAAGTATTGCAATATCGAATCCCTTCTCTCCAATTATTGATTATCAACTCTTCCTTCCCATCGAAATCTATATCATGGAAAAAGAATGGAGAATTTTCAGATAGATATTCATCTGCTCTTTTAGGCAAATAATCCAGACAAAGAACCATGCCATCCTTTATTGGCGTTTTATTTACATAAAATAGCACACTATCTGAATAACTGTCATTGTTAATATAAAAGCAACGATTATCTTTCTCAAAACAAAGTAAGGCTTTTCCCCATATTTCCGTATCTCTTTCTTTATCATAGCAGTCATATGGTGAACATATCACTTTTACTGAATATCCGTTTACAGGTTGTTTGTATTCAATAGATATGCAAAGTTTATTTGTTCTCTTGAACTCTTGTACTATGTTGACTTTTTGTTCTTGAGTTTCTGGCTTGTTATAACAACAAACTAATAAAAGAGACATAAATATAAAAACATAGTATTTCATCACTTGTTCCGTAAATTATTAATAATCCCTTTAGTTACATTACCAGCCATTACGCCACCAGAAGGATAACCTTCTTTCGGATTAGAAATAATAATTAAACAGGTGTATAAAGAACCATCCATATTAAAGAAAGTACAACAGGAAACGTCCTTTTTCTGTCCATTCTGCTCAGTGTATCCTGTTTTACCAGCTAACTGAATATCTTCTAAAAAGATACTTTTTCCAGTTCCGTCCAGAATAACTTTAAACAGCATATTCCTGATCTCTTTCATTGTCTCTTCCGAACATAAAGTATGATCCTTATTGGCTATCCTATTATAGAATGAAACTATTTCTATCGGTGAAACCAATAAAGAAGAAAATCCCATTCTGGAAAGGTTTTCTTTTACGTGATCACATCGTTCCATGAACTTCGTAATTCCTATCTTAGAATCGTATGCGATCACTTGTTCCGCTGTCAACACTCCATATCCACCTTTATCAGCATTATGATCTTCTATCCGTATACCATCTTTCAAGTAAATACCTGATCCGACATCAACTGTATCTGTATAAGATATACAATCTAATGCAGAAATCATATAAGCGGTAGAAAGCAATGTACCCATATCTCTTCCAGTTTGAAAAGTTTGCTCATTACCTTCTTTATATATTCCATTATTTGATATGAGATTTACTTTGGCTGTAATCTCATTATCTTTTATCAGGATCACCAAGCCTGAATCAGCTTGTACTTCTGCTAGTTCTTTAGATAAAACCTCTTTTGTGATTGTTTGAAGATTATTTCCTTGACAACTTAGTAGAAAGGCAAGTAAGAGAAAAAATGTACTAATTTGTTTCATCATTATTCTTCTTATATGTAATTGTTGATTAAATTCTTATGTTTCTCTTTATATCATTATATTTTTCGATTCTTTTCTCTCATTTCTCTCTCAATTCTATATCTCTCAATTCGTTCAAAATCCCTTTGATCTCTTTGTTTTAGATATTCTGCCCATTCCTTTCTTTTATTCTCTTCTCGTATTCTATCTTGCTCTTTTTTTAAATTTTCCTGCTTTTCTTTTTCAATTTGAGCTTCTAATTCATCTATACTTTCAAATTCAACCTCCTTCTTAGTCCAAGTTTCTGATTTATCTATTTTTTCAAAATTTCTGTTCTGATATTTTTTTCTTATTCGTTTTTCAATTGTATGATGAATTGGCATTAAAATTAAAAGTGATATGGCGATATATATCATTAGTCCTAAAAGAGCGAATGAAAGGCCATTACCAATTTTTTCTATTATGCTCATTACCTGAAAATCAGCTAAAAGTTCGTCATAAAAGCAAATGAATAATATTATAGGTGTTGCAAATATTTGAATATAAGCTATAATGCTAATTATTATATAAATTATATTCTTATTCAGAGCTTCATCTATTTCTTTTTGTATAGTATTTTCTCTAGTCGCTTCAGCTTTTTGTTGTTCTCTTTTTCTGGCCTTTTCAGCTTCTTCCAAATATTTTTGTCTTTCTATCTCTTGCTTCATTTGAAGTCTTTTCTGTTCCTCTTCAATTACGGCTAATCTTTTTTGTTCAAAGTATAAATTTAAATCAGACAAAGATTTAGGCTTGAATGATTGCAACTGTTCTTCTGTAATCATAAAGGAATATAATTCTGTCCCATCTTTCTGTAAAGCCAATATATTATTATCAGAAAAAGCAGGATGAAGCATATAAGACTGCTCCTTTGAATTTATAATCAAAGATTTATTTACTGGTATATATTTCCAATTGGCAACTGTTACATTTCCATTTAGAGAAACAATTAAAGAACCATCCTCTTGAAAAATGTAAATTTCTTTCTCCCCTGAATCATTAAAAACCCACCATGATTTATTACATAGGATAGCCTTAACATCCAGTTTTTCACTGAATCGTTTATACTTGTTAAAGCTATCCATTACATAGGTTCTCATTTTTATTGTATCTGTTTATTTTTTATTATTATTGGGTACAAAAATATTTTATCCTTTGGATGAAGACTAATTTCACATACTCCATTGTATGAAATGTACGCTGGAGTGTGTGAAATAGCCTTTTTGAGTGTAAAATCCTATAGTGCATCAATCATTTTTTGTAACTGTAAAGCAAACATTTGATAGCTTCCTGCCCATAGATGAAATGGTATATTTCTGCCATCCCCCCAAGGTAAACAAAGCTTTCCAAGTTTTGATTGAGACAATTGGGTAATTTCAGATTCCATTTGTTCTTTTACAGAGATCATGGATTGCATTTCTCCTAAAACAAAAGAACTATTACTGTAATTCAAACTTCCGTCTTGATCCAATCGAGACATTATGTTCCTTAAATGTGCACAAACCTGTCCTGCGTAAGAGACGATCTTTCTTTCTCTTACATCATTTTCTGTTTCAAAAAACCAGCTCATAACTCAATAATTATGATTTTAGTTTTTTATTAATATATTGATTATTAGAGATATAATAAATATAATCCAAATAATCTTAATGACTTTCCAATTTACCACGCTTTTACTTTTTCCTGTATTAGGATCGTACACTATCATAATAATTCCCTTTTAATTAATTCTTCTAATTTTAATAATTCTTTATAATTATACCTATTCTTATTGACTAATTCTGATATTCTTGTTGCTAGCTCTATCTTATTAGGATTTTTATCAGGATGAGATAATATAATCAACCTTCTATGAAGACTTTTTGCTTTTGCAATGCTGTTTACCACGTTGTTACAATCTTCATAATTTGTGTTTTTTTCTCGTTTAAAATGAGAAAATATCAAGTTTATTAAATTCATTCTAGAAAATAATTCTTTAAGTTTGAATACGCTTTTAAAGAAAAGGCTTTTCCTTTTTTGTTGTTCTTTCCTTGAACTATAAGAGTGTCAAATCCCATTGTCATTAATTGTTTAATGAAAGGTTTGTTTTCTAATATGTATTTTGAAATCTCTAAGACTTCTGAATCCGCTAAGTTTGTATCATTCTCAATAGAAATTTTAAATCCACTTCTAAAGAAGAATGCGCTCATTTCATGTGCAAAGTCAGGATCTCCCGACGAGATCGACACTTTACATAGACGATTTAACTCTCCTGAATAAAAATAATCTTTAAAAGCTGTATTCATAGCCTTTATTATCTTCACTCTCTCAAAAGATCCATCAAGAAGAGAATTTAACAGATTCTTAAAAAAATCAGCAATATTCATATCTAAATATCTTTATGTAATACTTCACAATATATATTCCTATTTGGTTCAATAAGATCTATTTCCTTTAGATATTCTATTAAGGTGTATCTGAGTTTAGGTAATGCACTTACTTGCTCTTTAATCTTATTTAAAGCTCGATTCTCTGTCAAGGGTTGTCTTCCTCCCATTGAGAAATCTAAAAACATCCTTGCTGTAGCAGAAAATGTGTGTATGTTTTTTTCGGAAAACGTACACAGTGCATTCATTATAGCTATATCTTTTTCAGTTAATCCAAAACGCTGATATGTTTCAGATTGCCAAGAAGGGTTATGCGATAAGGTATATAAAGCAAAAAAAGAATTTAAGCTTTCCTTTTTCTTCTTTTCTATTATATATTGAGCATCTTGAAAATTCTTTATGCTTGTTTTCCAATTTGTAGAAACAATTTTATTTTCGTGTAAAAAATTGTATAAAATTTCTTTGTCTGGAAACACTTTGGCTGCGAGTACAACTTTTCCCTTAAATATACTATCGTTTATATCCTTATAATCAATGATATAATCTAAGAAACGAACTATCATAGCATTTATTTTTACCTTCTCCTCGTTCCCCTACGGAAAGTAAAATAAAAAAAGCGTGGGAACTGTTTTAATATCTTATCTGTCTAAGAGGTATCCCCATACCCACGGAACAAATAGAAACAACAGCCCCACGCCTTTATGATATTTAACCTATATTGATAGGATTTAATATACCATAGGCGTGAGCTTTTTCTGTTGTACACTTGCTCCGTTTTGAAAATTGGGGATTTTCTTAGACAAGTAATATCTTAAAAAACGCTCTTCGTTAATTTATGTCCTTCTATAGAGGTTCAACGCTATGAACGTGTAGAATTGTCACAAAGTTACGAAAAGTGTTTATACTTCAACCAAGTAAGAGAGTGAAAAATCTTTACTCATCCTTGAATTTTCCCCTTATCCAGAAAAAGAGAGCCAAACAACCAAACAGTAGCATATAAAGGATCATTATTATTGGATATAACTCAGTCCTTATAGCCATTGTTATTAACAAAATCACTAGAGCCAACCATTTCATAGAACCCTCCCTTCATCCGCATAAGAGTAAAATCCGCTATCAGTAACAATAATATGATCCAATAGGCTAATATTGAATAGTTTTGCGGCCTTATTCACTCTAGCAGTTAATTGATCATCTTGATAACTTGGTTGTTTACTTCCAGACGGGTGATTATGGCTTAGTATTATTCCAGAGGCATTACCTAATATGGCGGCTTGCATAATGATACGTATATCAGCACTTGTTTCATTTATTCCACCTTCCGAAATATGAGAAACTCCTAAAACCTTACTGGCTCTATTCAGTAATATGACTTTGAAATACTCTTTATGCTCAATTGTCTCAGGATCATATATATGTTCCAATAACAGTGTATAAGCATCCTTAGAAGTCTTGATTACTGCCCTTTCTGAACTTTTGACTTTCGTGCTATACGTTAATTTCACGTCACACACTTTATACATTCCTTCCATACGTTTGTAATTTAATAAGTTAATTGATTATGAATTATTGTTTTAAAAGAGAGGAAGAAACATTTACCAGAAAGAACCAGTAAGCATATTTCCAGAGTCAGATACAAAATTCATCCTCTTAAATATACTCTATTGAAACAAAACAGGTAAACAGATAAATGAATCTGAAATCGTGATTGACTGATCCTGTAGGTTCTTCCGTAAATATTTCTTTTCCTTCCTCTTACATGGAGGGGTGTTTTTAAAGTAGTGAACTCATGAACGCACAATGTATATTGTTTATTGGGTAAGATCCTTCTAATGAGTCATTTAAACAGAAAAAGTAATTTCTGTATATTATTCATTGACAATTATTGTGTCTTGTCCACAATAATATTAGTCAAACTATCCAGATAAAGAAAAATCCTGAAACTATTAAATAGTAACAGGATTCTAACCTTTAAACCTTATTTATTGCTTGCTTTTTCCGATAGCGGGAATTTTTTAAGATTTTCTCTTTTTATATACCCACTCCTTGAAAATCCCCTAAATCCTGCTTTGGCTTCTTTAAGAGATATTTATATGGCTTAAAATGGGTTTCGTCAGTCCAGTAATGGTCTTCTATTGTATTCTTCTTCACATTGTATAAAATATTATGTTTCTTATATATCATTTCCAAACGCTCCCTTATTTCTTCTTTCTCAGTCCATACATTTAGATCAAACTCTTTATGTATATCTTTTATTACATTTGGTAAAAAACGATGGATTGTTTCGTCATATTTATAGACAGCCTTGTCTATTGTGCCTTTTTTATATCCAGCCTTTTCCAATCCCTCTTTTCCTATTTTTTGGAATGCGTCAATAGTGTATGCGCCTTGATCTTCTTTCCTTAAAATATCCAAGTAAAAGGATATATCAACTTTATCTTGATTCGAATAAAGCTTGCTTAACTGTTCAGTCAACAGGCGACGCTTTTCTTTACCCGATTTAGATTTTCTCAGTATCAATATATCATCACCTCCCAAAGGTTCTATAACAGAAGCATCTATCACATTAAAATGATTGGTGGCATTATAAGCGTTAAAAAGAGATTCTTTTGTCTTATAATATCCTTTTACCCTCTCCTCATTATGCAGGTTATCAACAGAGAAATAATTGATATTTCCTTGCTCGTCCAGAAAATCCTTATATCTTACAGATTTCATATCTTTGAATATTGCTTGTTCCCGGTATTTATCTATTGCCTGTTCATACCTGTCCTTTAAACTGGAATAGGTAATCTCAAATTCCTCAATCATGCCGTTAATGTCTTCTTTACTCTTTATATCCAAATCAATCTTAACATTTGAGATATGGGTTAAAGAGTTGAATCCATTTCTGAAACGGCCTTGAATCTGAATCGCTTCCGTAAAAGGATCAATTGTTGTATAAGTGGCTTCATTTAAATCTGTCAGCATTAATATATCTGGTTTAACTTGTAGTTTTATATCCAGAGCGGAAAAGAAACGGCAAGTAAAGAAATTGTATTTAGCCAAAGGTTCAAGCATTTCATATACATTATCAAACTCCCTTTCTTTTAACTTCTTCACACTCTGATTGGAACAGAATACCTTATAATCAGTCAATTTCAACGTATTGATAATTTTATTTATCCCATTAGTAGAATTGATAAAAACACAAACACAAGGACTATCCTTTAAAGTCTCTAATTTATTTTTTACTGTTTTATCATAACTATTAGTGACAATAAGTTCCAGATCTTTTTTGTAATCATATTCAGGGACAATTTTTAATTTTCTGAATTTTTGATTTATGAACTCTTTATGCCTCATTTCTAAAGGAGTTGCAGAAACCAACGCTTTCTGTTGGAATTGAAAGAAATCATATATTGGTTGCGTGATTCGCTTTCTAAAATTCACATCTTGAATAAATTTTTCGCATTCATCCATCAAGCAGAAATAATTAGTGTAAATATTTATACCTAATCCATTTGCGGCTTTTCTAATCTTAGAAAAACTTTCGGGTGTACAAATCAGTTTTTTTCTTTTGTTTTTTGATTGTAAATACTTTTCAATTTTAGGTATTTTACATTCCTCCCAAACCGCTAAGCAGTTTGGATTATCTTCTGTTTTTTCAATAATTACAGGAACATTGGGTTCCAAAATTATAGAGTTGCGATCTGAATGTATCTCAGTATATGTCGCACCTAATCCCGTCAGTGTTTTGTCTAAAATTACGTTTGATGGGATATTTTTATATCCTTGTCTTTCTAAAGCGTTTGTGAGCCATTCTCCTTTATGTATTTTTATTTCCTCTGTTTGCATTGTAAATAAAATTTGAATAAATAGTTACTTTAAGATTGGAAACTGGTAGATCAGGGGATTTTTAGAAAATTCCTCTTTTATATACCCAGTCATCAAAAATCCCCTAAAATCAAAAATTTAAATTGGGTATGTACCTTAACCCTGATTTTCCTTGAACGCATTCCTTCACAAGCCAAATAAGAGATATAGAGTATATTAGCTTTAGTTCTAAAGTTAGAGGTCTATCCTTTTATTCAATCAAGGTAAACCTCTAAACTTTTTGGAAGATTGGATTATGCAACTTCTTTTAAGAGTTTAATAAAATCATCACCGTCTTTCACTTTTTTGATTTTGTTTTTAAAATCATCTATTTCTCCAATTTTTCTCAACGCTCCAAAAGCCGTATCATCATTTGTTGAAGCTGCGTATGAATTGAAGCCATCAATATAGTAATGTTTTGTTATCAGGTTTACTTCCATTCCTGCCACTTTGCAAAGTGTAATAAATTTGTCTCCACGTTCTTTATTATAAGATGTTCCTTTGGGATACTTTATATCTTCGCCTTTTAAAGCTTGATTCAAGATCTTTGAAGAAATCTTTTTCCCTAAATAAATTATAGCTGCTGTTGAAGGGTTAAAGCCTTCTCCGATCTTTTCTGAGATTGTTTGGATAGCTTCTTCTTTAGAAGTCAATCCTGCAACGGCATATTTATCTTTGCTATCCCAACTTTTAGCTGCATCATTAATATCAACTAGATATTCACCAAGATTTTCTTTATCACGAAGATAAACATTAGGAATCTCATATACTTCTCCAATTGCTATCAGTTTAGCGAAAGCCATACCTCTATGCTGCCCGTCCAAAATAACATAATACTCATTTGCTTTTACTTTGTCAATTTCATGCCCCTCCACATCAACAACAGCATAGTGATATTCAAGCAACTTATTTGCTTCTGCCACAATAATAGGATATGCTTCCTCATATTTTTTATTTCCTATCAAGTGAATGAACTTATCCACCCTCTTTATGTCAATGGGTCTATTGTGTTTTACAAAAGCGATTTTCTTTGATTCCCTTGAAATCTCTTTATCATCTTTTACAACATTGAAAGTCACAAAGTCTGCTGTTGCTGTTGCTTGGATTGCTTTCTCTGTAGGACTATTACTTATAACTTCCAGCTTTGCTTTTACCTTTTCTACTGATTTCTTTTGAGCCTCGACAACCTCAACATCAGCATCTCTTTTTACCAACTGTTTCAATACACTTTCTGCTTTTTTTACTTCTGCCTGTAATTCATTTAAAGTATTCATATCTCTTAATTTTTAATTATTATTACTGTTTGTCTTATTGACACTGCAAAAGTATAGCGGTAAGGGGACGTATATAGGATAAGTTTTGGCAGTACGATTTGTATCCTTTATTCCAATCTCCAATCAAATGGTATTTCTAATTCATATTTATTAGAGACATTCATAGATAAGCCTTGATAGTCTTTCATCAATCTGTTATAATAGCCTAAGTCCAAGTAGTTTTCTGGATTGTCTGCAAATTTACAAACATACAATAAACATAGAATCAACTCCTTCTCTTTATTTGAAATAGTTGCTTTCCTTCTTCTTTTAATAGTTGAGATCCCTTCTATTTGCAAGAACTGGCTTAATTGCTGTGCAAAGAAATAACTAACCTTCCGTCTGGAATCAGCTTTCTCTGCTATGGATAATGGTCTGAGTTCATTATGAAATTCACTCTTTTGGAGATCACTCATTTTCTCTTCCTGTAAATAAATCGCCAAGAAGTCAAGTATCAGTTTATCAGATAAGGTATAAGTCTTTCTATTAGTGGTTTTGAATGTCAGTGATTCAATATGCGGATTCTGTTCCAAGAAAGTACAAAGTTCATTATAGATTTCTTTATGCGTTTTTTGTGGCGCAAGTAAATTCTTGCAAGCGTCTATAGTATAGTCATACAAATATAGGATCAATCCCCAGAATGATTCTTTATCCAGATTCATTTCTGTTAGAAGTTCCTGCAAACGCTCATGTTTATCATAGTCTGATTTTTTAAAAGGAATGAATTTTAGAATATCCTCATACCAATGGGCAAATCCAACGGGATACCAAGTATTCACTAAGTACGTGTTGCCGTCCTCATCTGTATCTATGATAGCTTGACAAGAACCAAAGTATTTCAACACATACACTAATAATGGATCATCTATTCTCAATATCATATCCTTATTGGTTTAATATGGCAAAATTAATGATAAAAAGAATCCCGTCCCCATTTCTAGGAACAGGATTCTTTGGTTTAGAGTAGGTTTTTCATGGCGTCTTCCATCTGGTCATTACCGAAACTGTCTAAATAGATTTGGGTCACTCTCTCTGAACTATGCCCTAAAGCTTCACAAATCAAAGAGGTGTTTACGCCAGACCTCTTTAAAGAGGTGGCAAAACTATGCCTAGCGACGTATGTTGTAAGTTCGATAGGTAAACCAAGTTCTTTCCCAATAGCTTTCAAACAATCATTCACTTTAGTAATCACCTTATGAACCCTGTTCCTTTGCTGCTGCTCTGTTTTATGGAATGCGGAAAGGATAGGGAATAGATAAGGATTATCTGGATCAGCGTATTTATGGATCAGTTCGATCGCTTTTGGCTGTAATGGCAGCTTTATTAGCTTACCTGTTTTACGTCTGGAATAGATCAACCTGTTGTCAATGATATTATCTTTTGTAAGGTATGCCATATCCACAAAGTTAATGCCACCCATAAAGTAAGAGAAAGTAAACAGGTCGATAGGCAGCCTTGTAAACGGATTACTTGACTTGTAAGAAAGAACCTTGTTTATATCCTCTTTGGTGATAGCTCTTTTAGCTGTCTCTTCATGCAGCTTGGATACTTTATACTTTTTGAAAGGATAATAATCAGCTTTGACAATGTTTTCCTCTATTGCCAGATTGTAAATCGCCCTCAGTGTTCTAAAACGAATACCAATTGTGTTTTCTTTGATATTGTTTGAGCGTAGCCAAGTCTCGTATTTTCGTAACCAAGCCGTATCAATATCAGGGAAATAGATATTCAAATGTTTGTTGAACTTGATAAGCGAGTTATAAACTTGCTTGACAGAAAGCATATATCCAATGCGTTTTTCCGCTGAAAGCCTCTCCATATAACCTAAAAAGACATCGCCAACCGTTTTCAGTTTTACGGGATTGTTTACCTTTTCTGCTAAAGTGGTTGCGGTAAACTCCCTTTCCATAGCCTTTAACTCCAGTATTTTATCTGTATAGGCTTTTGTTTTCTCTGTAATCACCTTTTCGATATACTCTTTGTTAGGACATTTAGAGGTAGGCTTATTGGCTTTGAAGTCCCAATATTTAGGATCAAGTGAGATACCAATGCTCTCATACTTCATTTTTCTGTCCTTACAAATTCTGATCATTAAAGGTGATTCGTTGTTTTTCAATACTTTACTTTTGTAACATACGACATTAATTGTTGTACCCATGGTTTAAACGCTGGTTTAAACATCGGTTTAAACAGACCACGAAAAACACAGAAAATAATGGGAATTGAAGGGGGAAACCACCGAAAAAGACATAAAAAAAGCAGTTACCTCTGAAAGTAACTGCTTGATTATCAGTGGTGCCACCAGGAATCGAACCGGGGACACAAGGATTTTCAGTCCTTTGCTCTACCAACTGAGCTATGGCACCTTTTTTTGTTGTTGTAACCGTTATCGTTTCGATTACGGGTGCAAAGGTAGGGACTTTTTTTGAATATGCAAACTTTTGGACAGAAAAAATTTATTTTTTATTCATTTCTCTATCAGAAATACATAATTCTGTTTCTTCTTGAAACAGCTAACTATATCTAAATAAAGGCTATAAATATTATCAGCTACATCCAGTGGGAAAAAGCTGATGAATGAAATTTTTTGTGCCAACATCCGAGACGACTGCATAAAATAATAGCCTTTGATGATATAATAAGCTATAAAAAGCAGACCGGCATACACTGATAGTAGAAAATTTCCCATACACCCAACAACAACAGATGCAATTACGACTATCCAGAAAAGCCAATAACATAAATTCTCGAATAAGAAAAGCCGGTAAAAACGCTTTTTGGCATGGCTTCGGGTTGAAATCAACCCTATGCGTTCCTGCGACCATTTCTTCAACCGGTAATATTCTTCTTTTTTCACCAATGCATCCGGTAAATAATTGACTACTGTATTTTGTGCCGTTGCCACCTCATCAATAAACTGACTGTCTTCTCCTATTTTCAGGAACAGCTGATTATAAAATCCTTTATTCTTAAAGAACAGAGACTTCGTATATGACAGATTTTTCCCTGAACCCGAAAAAGGATGATCCAACAAGGCGGCCGAGAGATACTGCAAACCAAACTTCAGATTATCATAAGCTATCAGCTTATTCATCCATCCTTTCTGATATGGATAGGAAGCATATCCCAATACAATTCCTGTCTTTTCTTTATAAGAAGACACCATTGCACGTATCCAATTGGCAGTCATCGGCTCACAATCGGCCTCGGTGAACAGTATTACCTGATGACGTGCGGCCTTAATGCCCAAGGTCAATGCCAGTTTTTTCTTACTGATATAACGTGCTTCTTTGGGTATGAATGTATAATATAAATAAGGATAGTCACGCTTAAACAGACTTAACCGGTTGCTGCAGGCTTCCGACATGCCGTCGTTGACAACAATAACCTCAAAATCCGGATAATCCTGATTCAGCAAGGCAGGTAAATGCTTTTCCAGGCTTTCTTCATTGTCGTGGGCATAAACCACCACCGACACCGAAGGACAAGAGGACAAATCCTGCTTCATTGCAGGCTGTTGAGAACGCAGCCGCCACGGACGACGATACAACACCAGACAATAAAGCAGGACTATCAAAAACAGGAGCGCTGTAAATCCTGCCAAACCAAGTTCCAGATGGCTGAATTGTAACAGACTCATTTCAGTTATAATTGATCCGAGAAATATGCTGCAGGAAGCTGACGGCAATTATATTGAGAAGCCATCACCTCACCATAAGCTCCTGCCGAACGCAAGGCAATAAAATCACCCCGATGAACTTCGTTCAGCTCAACATCTTTTCCAAAGACATCTGATGATTCACAGATCGGACCAACTACATCGTAAACTTCTACATCATTGTCACTGGAAATATTTTCGATACGATGATAGGCATCATACATGGCCGGGCGAATCAGATCGGTAAAGCCGGCATCCAGAATAGCAAACTTTTTGACTTCTCCTTCCTTAACATACAATACCCGAGAAATCAATGAGCCACATTGAGCTACTACCGAACGACCCGGTTCAAAATGCACCTGCTGACCTGGGCGCAAAACCAGCAGTTTGTGGAAGACAGCAAAATAATTATCGAAAGCCGGTATTGACAAATGGTTCGGATGATAATAATCTATGCCCAAACCACCTCCTAAATTCAGGTTCTCTACTTGTATGCCCTTCTTTTCCAACTCATCCTGAATCTCATTGATCCGAATGGCCAAGTTACGGAAAGCAGACATATCTGTTATCTGGGAACCAATATGGCAATGGATACCAATCAGATGTACATGCGACATGGCTTTCATTTCATCCAATACGCCATTCAACAATCCCAAATTGATACCGAATTTATTTTCCTTCAGACCGGTAGTTATCTTAGCATGGGTATGAGCATCTACATCCGGGTTGATACGCAAAGCCACACGAGCCACCTTGTTCTTGGCTGCCGCCAGTTCATTGATAACACGCAATTCAGCCAACGATTCTACATTGAAGCAGAAGATATTCTCATCGAGTCCCAAATTGATTTCCCAATCAGCCTTACCTACTCCGGCAAAGACGATCTTTTCTGCCGGGAAACCAGCCTTGATAGCAGCTTCCACTTCACCTCCGCTCACACAATCAGCACCCAAGCCTGCCGCAGCAATTATTGACAGCAGACGCGGATTGGCATTTGCCTTGATGGCAAAGTGCACATGATATCCGTATTTGCCGGATTCAGTCTGAATTGTCTGCAGGGTTTCATTCAACAAGTCAACATCATAATAATAAAAAGGAGTCTTCAGCTCCTTGAATTTATCAATCGGAAATTTACCTTTCAACATAAGCCTATATACAATTATAATGATTCAAGTTTGCCTCCGGAGTTTCTGTACGTCCCAGAGACAGAACAAAGAAAAAGGTTGAGTCAGGCACCAGGCATCAGGAATCAGTTCATCATCGTCTGTCTCCCCAACTACCTGTCTGACACAACCTTTTTCAGGGTTTATTTATTATTAAACAAATGATCGCTTAAAGCCTGCAGAGCACGCTGCTTGTCGGAAGCCTTAACCAGCAATGAAACATTGTAGTTGCTGCCACCATAAGAAATCATACGTACAGCCACATCCTTCATGGCATGAACGATACTGTCTTCAAATCCGACATTCTCCCATTCCAGATCACCTACCACACATACGATAACCATATCCTCATCAACAGATACTGTACCATATTTCTTCAGGTCATTTACAATCTCATCCAAGTGCTTGCGGTTGTCAATAGTAACCGAAACCCCTACTTCAGAAGTCGTTACCATATCAATCGGAGTCTGGTAATTTTCGAATGTTTCAAATACTTTCCGCAAGAAACCTGTTGCCAGCAACATACGTCCGCTCTTGATCTTGATCGCCGTAATGTTATCCTTGGCAGCTACAGCTTTGATCTTGCCTTTCTCAGTAGCATTCGAAATCAAGGTACCCGGAGCATCCGGCTGCATTGTATTCAGCAAGCGAACCGGGATATTATTGATTTTAGCCGGCAAGATACAAGTCGGATGCAAGATCTTCGCGCCGAAATAAGCCAGTTCTGCCGCTTCTTCGAAATGCAGATGACGAACCGGAGACGTTCCTTTTACGAATCGCGGATCGTTATTGTGCATACCATCGATATCTGTCCAGATCTGTATCTCTTCTGCCTTGATAGCCGCACCAATCAAAGAAGCTGTATAGTCGCTACCGCCGCGCTGCAAATTATCGATCTCGCCGTATGCGTTCCGGCAGATATAACCTTGCGTAATATACAGGTCAGCATCGGCATTTTCTTCCAGCAGACGGGTCAGTTTTTCTTTGATATAGACCGGATCCGGTTCAGCATTCTTGTCTGTACGCATAAAATCGAGTGCAGGCAGCAATACTGAATTCACGCCCAGTTCCTTCAGATACAGATTCATCATGCCTGTTGAAATCAGTTCACCTTGTGCCAACACCACTTTTTCTTCAAACAAAGTAAACAAGTCTTTGGTGAAAGAACGAATGTGATCAAAATGGAAGGTCACTAATTCACGAGCCTTAGCCTTGTATTCTTCCGTTGCATACAGCTCTTCGATATGCCCAAAATATTTCTGAGACAACTTGTTGATGATCTCATTGGCTCCATCCGGATTCTTCTTATACAAATAATCTGAAATCTCGACCAATGAATTGGTTGTTCCAGACATGGCAGACAACACGATAAGGTTCTTTTCGCCAACAATCAGCTTGGCAACATCTTTCATTCTCTGTGCAGATCCCACAGAAGTACCGCCGAATTTTAATACTTTCATTTCTTTTACCTTATAATTTATTTATTCTCATTCAACTAACAAGGATGTGGTGCAAAGTTATAAATAATTTACTTATCCACATCATTTAAACAGGCATTCTCGCATTTAACGATACGTGCCGGGAAATTATGAACCAACGTATAGTTATGCGTCGTCATAATCACAGCCGTTCCCTTTTTACAGATCTCGTGCAGAAGCTGTACAATCTGTCCGCTTGTCTCCGGATCCAGATTACCCGTAGGTTCATCGGCCAGGATGATGTCGGGAGTATTCAGCAAAGCCCGCGCAATAACAACACGCTGCTGCTCACCTCCCGAAAGTTCGTGCGGCATCTTGTATCCCTTGTTCTGCATGCCTACCTGTTGGAGTACTTCTTCAATCCGGTTCTGGATATCCTTGTTACTGCGCCAGCCGGTTGCCTTCAAGACAAATTCCAGATTCTTATTCACCGAACGGTCGGTCAACAACTGAAAATCCTGGAATACAATACCTAATTTCCGGCGCAGATACGGCACATCTTTCCATTTGATCTTCCGCAAATTATAGTTCAGCAGAAAAGCTTCTCCACCGCAAATCGGAATTTCACAGTAGAGCGATTTCAGCAGACTGCTTTTTCCGGAACCGACTTTGCCGATTACATACACAAATTCTCCCTGATGCAACGACAAGGAAGCCTGATGCAAGATCACATTCTCGTTCCTGCATATATCTACGTTTTCCAGTTGAAGTAGTACGCCTTCTTCCATCTTACTTATTTATGACGTTTCTTCAGTTCACGGGCCAAGTCTTCAATGCTAAGCCCTTTGCTTGTCAGCAGAACGATCAGGTGATAAATCAGGTCGGATGCCTCATACACCAACCGGTCTTCTGTACCGTTTGTTGCTTCGATAACTGTCTCAACAGCTTCCTCTCCTACTTTCTGGGCCATCCGGTTCACACCTTTCTGGAACAGAGAAGTCGTATACGAGCCTTCCGGCATTTCCATACGGCGGCGTTCGATAAACTTCTGCAGATATTTCAGGAACATAATGTCTTCTTCGTTCTTTTCACCGAAGCATGTTCCGGCACCTGTATGGCAAACCGGTCCGTCCGGATTGACACGGATCAGCAAAGTATCGTTATCACAGTCTGGAACAATTGAAACGACATGCAGGAAGTTTCCGCTACTCTCTCCTTTCATCCACAGACGATTCTTGGTACGGCTGAAAAAGACCACTTTCTTTGTTTCCAATGTTTTCTGATAGGCTTCTTCATTCATAAAGCCCAACATCAATACTTTATTTGTATTCTCATCCTGAATAACTGCGGGAAGCAAGCCTCCCATTTTTTCAAAATCCAAATTCAACATATTATTATACCTTATTATAATCTTACATTTATTCCTTCGCGTTGCAAATATAGCTTCAATTCTTCAATCTTGATCTCTCCGAAATGAAATACACTGGCTGCTAAAGCCGCATCGGCCTTTCCCACACTGAATGCATCCCGGAAATGTTCCATCTTTCCGGCACCACCGGAGGCAATGACCGGAATATGCAAGGTATCTGCCAGATGCGCCAAGGCATCGTTCGGATAACCTTCCTTCACGCCGTCGTGCGTCATACTGGTAAACAGGATTTCGCCCGCGCCCCGTTCTTCAGCTTCCCGGGCCCAGTCAAACAAACGCTTGTCGGTCGGGATGCGGCCTCCGTTCAGATAACAGATCCATTCTCCGTTCTCCCAGTTGGCGTCAATCGCTACCACACAAACCTGACTGCCGAAATGCGAGGCGATTTCTCCAATCAGTTCAGGACGCCGGATAGCAGCCGAATTGATGGAAACCTTATCAGCACCGGCACCCAACAGGCGATCTACATCCTGCAATTCATTGATTCCTCCACCTACGGTAAAAGGAATACTGATATGGGCAGCCACTTTCTTAACCAATTCCGTAAAAGTCTTCCGTCCTTCATGAGATGCGGTAATATCCAGATACACCAGTTCATCCGCACCGGCCCGGCTATAAGCGGCTCCCAGTTCAACCGGATCACCGGCATCCCTGAAATTCACGAAGTTGACTCCTTTTACCGTCTTTCCCTCTTTGATATCCAAACAGGGGATAATTCTCTTGGCTAACATATATGTTTTTGATTAATCAGTTACTAAATTGTTCTAACTCTTCCAGACGGATCCGCCCTTCATAAATGGCTTTTCCGAAAATCACAGCCGGAATGCCTGCTTCTGCCAGGCGTTCGATATCGGCTATCGAACTGACACCGCCGCTGGCTATCAGATAAATGTCCGGAACCTGTTCCTGTATTTCCTTATATAAGTCGACTGCCGGTCCCTGCAACATTCCGTCTCTTCCGATATCCGTGCAGATGATCTTCTGGATTCCTTTCTCCTGATAATCGCTGATGAAAGGAATCAAGTCGAGGGCCGTGCCTTCTTCCCAGCCGTTCACCGCAATCTTCCGGTCTTTTGCATCAGCGCCCAAGATTATCCGTTCGCTGCCGTATTGCTTCAACCAAGATAAAAAGCTATCCGGATTCTTCACGGCAATGCTTCCGCCCGTTACCATCTGTGCGCCACAGTCGAAGGCGATACGCAAATCTTCATCCCGCTTCAAACCACCGCCAAAATCGATCGTCAAACCTGTATGCCCGGCCACCTTTTCCAGCATCTTGTAATTAACGATATGCCCGGCCTTGGCACCATCCAGATCCACCATGTGCAGGCGACGGATACCATGATCTTCAAACTGTTTGGCTACTTCCAGCGGATCTTCATTATAGACCTTCCGGGTCTGATAATCCCCTTGCGTCAGTCGGACGCATTTCCCTTCTATCATGTCTATGGCTGGTATCAGTTCAATCATACGCTTACAGATTAAGGAAGTTCTTTAATATCTGTTCACCTACCGAACCACTCTTTTCCGGATGGAACTGCGTGGCATAAAAATTATCCTTATGCAAAGAAGCACTGAACGGCAGGATATACTCGGTCATTGCGGCAGTATCAGCATTCAGCGGTACATAATAACTATGTACGAAGTAAACGAACTGATTCTCGAGCGCCGGACTGAACAAACTGCCTTTCAGGTCGGTAATTGTATTCCATCCCATGTGCGGCACCTTATCTTCATGGCGCTGCGGAATGAAACGCTTGACATCCACGTCGAAAATACCCAGGCAATCGGCATTTCCTTCTTCCGAATAACGGCACATGAGCTGCATGCCCAGACAAATTCCCAACACCGGCTGCTTCAGTCCGCGTATCAAATCCGTCATCTGGTGTGCTTTCAGATATTCCATCGTGGTAAAAGCTTCTCCTACTCCGGGGAATATCACTTTATCCGCTTTGGTGATCAGTTCCGGATCAGCGGTAATTACTGGCGTAATGCCCAAACGCTTGAGGGCATAATCTACCGAATAGATGTTTCCCGCATTATATTTTATGATGGCAACATTCATTTTTCATCAAGCTTTTTGAAGTTAGGTTGCAAAAGTAACAAATTAATATTACAAATGAGAAAATATAGAATAAAAGTTCCCTAACAGAATGCTTTTGTAATAATTTGGAGATGTATCCTTGCTTTTTCAAGAAGAATACCTACCGAATAACATGACTTTATTTCTCCAGCTCATTTTATTTTTATCGTTTCACCCCTGTGATACGACCGTTTCACCCTTGTGAAACGATCGTTCCACATAGGTGAGACGATCG
>ENA-OPAC01000621-OPAC01000621.1-human-gut-metagenome-genome-assembly--contig:-NODE-621-length-19447-cov-91.349577_pt1 | contig 19447 bp, 16 predicted proteins | sample MGYA00241052_ERZ501420 | MGnify/ENA primary metagenome ERZ501420 (study PRJEB25962, sample SAMEA2042513) | human gut metagenome | biome: human gut; feature: human-associated habitat; material: faeces... | reverse complement strand
TGCGCCGATGGTACTGCAATGCAATGCGGGAGAGTAGGTAGCCGCCTCCTTTTATAAGAAACCTCAGTTATCTTTTGATAATTGAGGTTTTTTTTGTATCTTTGCATCCATACTTTGTCACATTTTGATCTTTGATTCGTTCTAATCTTTGGTTCATTCTGTATATGAGTGATGTCCGTTCTTTGGTGTATCTCTTTTGGGGTTTACACCGATCTTTGTGACATTTCAATTTTGAAATTATATATTTGTTATTCATTCTATGTGATTATGCTCTATTTTTTGAAATCTTCATGGATTTGGCTGAAACGATGTACTCATTGTCGCGGTTTTGGTGTTCAGTCTCCTTCGGCGTATCGGTTTATCCGTTACGTCATTAATGAACATTATCCTTATTATGCTTATGAAGAATTGAAGGAGCATATGAATATGTTGTCCAAACATCAACATAAGTTGGGGAGGCTATTCTTTCGTTTAGCTAATTTTTGGCAGCCAGATTTCTGTTACTGTGATCAACCTCAGTTTTTAAAGTATGCTCAGGCCGGATGTCATCGAATGAAGTCAGGTGCGATTTCAGAATTCTTGGAAAAAAGTGCATTTCGTTGCGTTCCGAACACGGACCGCATACTGATTTGGGTTGACCTGGAATATGCAGCTGATGTGCTTGATGAATTGTTGACCAAATGCACATCTCAAACCTTGATGGTTGTTAATGGTATTAACAACAAGAATCGTGCTTTGTGGAAAAAACTTCAGGCAGATGTACATGTCGGTATTACTTACCATCTATATTATTGTGGCATTGTGTTTTTCGATAAGTCCGTTTACAAGCAGCATTATGAGGTGAATTTTTGATTATTGTGAGCAAATATAGATAAAATAATGTAATAATTGCATTATTCTTCTGTTTTATTAAGAAAAAATGCTCCAAATGCTTGCAGATAAAATATATTTTATTACTTTTGCACGCAAATATAAATCTAAATAAAGACAGCTATGTATTGGACACTTGAATTAGCTTCGAAGCTTGAAGATGCACCATGGCCTGCTACAAAGGAAGAGTTGATAGATTATGCAACTCGTTCGGGTGCGCCTCTGGAGGTTCTGGAGAATTTGCAGGAGATAGAAGATGAGGGTGATGTCTATGAAAGCATTGAGGACATTTGGCCCGATTATCCTTCAAAGGATGACTTCTTGTGGAATGACGACGAATATTAAAAAAGTCGATGATAGGGCTGCTCATTTTGGGCAGCCTTTATCGTTTGCACTTTGTACTATCTTGTGTTTCCCGTATATAATATATATATAATAGGTATATAAGATATGTTGTTACTATAAAAAGGTATTCTATCTTTAGGATGGTTATTATTATTCAGTTTGCCTTATAATGATATGTGGTAAAACGAATATTGCCTATATACAATAAAAATCGTATTATTTCGTTATTTAATTGTGTTGAAACGTTTCATTATATTATACGTCCTGTTGCTGGGTGTTCTGTCTGTGAATGCTCAGTACGATCCTTCGTTTAGTCATTATTTCGATATGGAGCCTTCTTTTAATCCAGCTTCAGTTGGAAAACAGGCTAAATTGAACGTAACGGGCGCCTATGCTATCGACTTGGCAGGTTATGAACACAACCCACGAACGATGTATGTATCGGCTGACATGCCTTTTTATCTTTTGAAAAACTATCATGGCGTAGGTCTTCAACTGATGAACGATCAGATAGGCCTTTTCACCCATCAGCGCCTGGCAGCCCAATATGCCTTCAAGCGAAGACTTTTTGGTGGAATGTTGAGTGCAGGTATACAGGCAGGTTTTATCTCTGAAAGTTTCGATGGAAGCAAGGTGGATGTAGAGGAAGGCAACGACCCAGCTTTACCGAAGACTAATGTAAATGGAAATTCTGTTGATATTGGTGCAGGTGTTTACTATATGCATGGCGCTTGGTACGTAGGCGTTTCTGCCCAGCACCTCACTTCTCCCAAGATAGAGTTAGGTGAAACCAATGAAATAGACATCTCTCCTGTATATTATTTGACAGGAGGATACAATATTAAGTTGAGAAATCCGTTTTTATCAGTGAAGCCTTCTGCTCTTGTGAAGTATGACGGAGTAGCTTGGCGAGGAGATGTTAGTTGTCGTCTGGTGTATACTCATGAGAAGAAGATGCTCTATGGAGGCGTCTCTTATAGTCCCACCAATTCTGTGACCGGCCTCATAGGTGGCCGTTTTCATGGTGTTGTGTTAGGTTATAGCTATGAGTTCTATACTTCAGCCATCTCACCAGGTAATGGTAGCCACGAACTCTTTGTAGGTTATCAGACCGATATCAATCTTGTTAAAAAAGGAAGAAACAAGCACAAAAGCGTAAGAATATTATAAGCAAACATGAATATGAAGAAATGTATATTATCCCTCTGTTCGGCAGTAGCTCTCTTGGCATTAACTGGATGCTTTGGAGCCAAGTCAGCCTCGGTCTCCGGTAGAGGCGGTGAGGTAGTGGGCGTCGGTGGAAGGAATTTTGCAGAACCAGCACCTTATGGAATGGTAAAAATCAATCGAGGATTCCTGAAGATGGGATTAGAAACAGAAGATTCGCTGTGGGGAGAGATAACACCTCGCAAGGAAGTTTCTGTAGATGGTTTCTGGATGGATGATACCGAAATCACAAATTCAGAGTACAAGCAGTTTGTATCCTATGTGAGGGATTCTATTCTTCGTACCCGTTTGGCAGATCCCGCCTATGGTGGCGATGAAACCTATATGATTACTGAGGACAAGCAGGGTAATCCTGTAACTCCGCGGGTCAACTGGAAGAAACAACTTCCCAAGAAACCTAACGAAGATGAGCAGCGGGCGATAGAGAGTCTTTATGCTGTCAATCCTGTTACGGGGGAGAAATTGATAGACTGTCGCCAGTTGAACTATAAATATGAGATTTATGACTATACAGCTGCGGCTTTGCGTCGCAACCGTATCAATCCACAGGAGCGAAACCTGAATACAGATATCAATATTGATCCAAATGAGGTGGTGATGATATCCAAGGATACAGCTTATGTGGATGATGAAGGAAAAATCGTCAGTGAAACCATTAACCGTCAGTTGTCGGGTCCTTGGGATTTCCTCAACACCTACATTGTTAATGTATATCCCGATACTACTTGTTGGGTCAACGATTTCAGAAACTCAGACAATGAGACTTATCTGAGAAGTTATTTCAGCAATCCAGCTTATAACGACTATCCCGTAGTAGGTGTTACCTGGGAACAGGCCAATGCCTTCTGTGCATGGCGTACAGATTATCTGCTGAAAGGCTTAGGCCCTGAGGCAAGGTTCGTTCAGCGTTACCGTCTCCCTACTGAGGCAGAATGGGAGTTTGCCGCTCGAGGCAAGGATCAGAACGAGTTTCCATGGGACAACAAGGATGTAAAGAACGGCGATGGTTGTTTCTATGCCAACTTTAAACCCGATCGTGGAAACTACACCAAGGATGGCAATCTGATAACCAGCAAGGTGGCTATATATTCACCCAATTCCAATGGTTTGTATGATATGGCCGGTAATGTGGCAGAATGGACCAGCACAGTATTTACAGAGGCTGGAGTTGATGCTATGAACGACCTGAATCCTACTCTTGTCTACAATGCAGCCAAGGAAGATCCCTATCGTCTGAAAAAGAAAAGTGTACGCGGAGGGTCATGGAAAGATCCAGAGTCATTTATCCGTTCGGCATGGCGTTCCTGGGAATATCAGAATCAACCACGGTCATATATAGGATTCAGATGTGTGAGAAGTCTTGCTACCACATCGAGTGCTAAACAAAAAACAATAAAAATAAAGAAAAGGAGATAATAGCCATGGGCGAATATAGTAAATTCAATATCGTATACCGTCTGCAAAGATGGATGGACAGTGTGCCTGGTCAGACCTTTCTGAACTATGCTTACAGTTGGGGTGCTTCTGTCGTTATTGCTGGTGCGTTGTTTAAGTTGACCCACCTGCCTGGAGCTAATTTCATGATGTTCCTTGGTATGGGAACCGAGGTTGTGGTATTCTTTCTTTCCGCCTTCGACCGTCCTTTCGACAAGACTGCTGACGGGCGAGATATCCCTACTCATGTGACTGAGGAATATCTCGAGACAGGTAAGGTGACCTATGAAGAAGGACGTGTTGCTTCCTCTCAGGCTTCACCTGTTGGTAATGTTCAGCCTTCTGTCGTTGTCGTAGGCAATCCTCAGGCCTCTTCTTCTGCATCAACTATCAGTATGGCAGATCCTGAGGTAAGCGATTCTCTCGAGAAGCCTGTTCAGACAGTGGCCTGTGGCAGTGATGATAGCACGCAGCAGTCTGTAGCCAATGGTGTCTGGATAGGAAGTCAGCAGAATACTACTCCCGAGATGGCCGAGGCTCAAAGCAACTATGTGGAAGAGTTGAAGAAGTTGGTAGAGACCTTGGAGAAGGTGAATGAGCAGAGCAACCGACTTACTCGTGACAGCGAGGAGATGGAGAATCTGAACCGTACTCTTACCGGTATCAGTAAGGTTTATGAAATGCAGTTGAAGGGTGCCAGTCAGCAAATTGGCACTATCGACCAGATAAATGAGCAGAGTCGCAAGATGGCTCAGCAGATAGAGCAACTCAACAAGATCTATACTCGTATGATTGAGGCGATGACTGTCAATATGAGGGCAGCCGCACCCCATGTGAGTGAAGATTAAAAAGCATAGAGATACGAACTCTCTCTACGGACGAAGAGGGAGAAAACAAGTGAAATAAGCAAATTAAAGAATGGCAATAAAGAAAAGACCTATATCGCCTCGCCAGAAGATGATCAACCTGATGTATCTCGTCTTGATGGCTATGCTGGCATTGAACATCTCTACCGAGGTGCTCAATGGATTTTCTATAGTAGAGGAGAGTCTGAACCGTACAACAGCCAACTCTTCTGCCGAGAATGCTGCCTTATATAGTAATTTTGCTGATCAGATGAAGCAGAATCCTGCCAAGGTAAAGGCATGGTTTGAGAAGGCGACACAGGTTAAGGAAATGAGCGATTCGCTCTACAACTTTGCCCAGCAGCTGAAGGAAGTCATCGTGCGTGAAGCTGATGGAAGCGATGGAGATGTATTGCATATAGAGAATAAGGATAATCTTGAGGCGGCAGGTATAGTGATGCTGGCTCCTGGTTCTGGTAAGGGTGGCAAATTATATCGTGCCATCAACAGCTATCGTGATCGTATATTGATGATGGTCACCGATGAGCATCAGAAGAAAATCATCCAGAGCAATCTTTCTACCCGTGTGCCTAAGGATGCAAAGAATTTGGGCAAGAACTGGCAGGAGTACATGTTTGAGAATATGCCCGTGGCAGCAGCCGTTACTTTGTTGTCTAAGTTGCAGAGCGATGTTCGTTATGCCGAGGGTGAAGTGTTGCATACCTTGGTTTCCAATATCGACATGAAAGATATAAGAGTCAACAAGCTTGATGCCTTTGTTATTCCCGAGAAGACAACTCTTTATCCTGGCGAGCGTTTCAATGCCAACATCGTGATGGCTGCAGTCGATACAACTCAGCAGCCTGAGATCTATGTCAATGGAGTGAGAGTGAACACAGCTCATGGTCAGTATTCGTTCACAGCAGGTGGAGTTGGCGAGCACCAGTTTGGTGGCTATATCCTGATGCAGAATGCCAGAGGCGATGTGATGCGTCGAAACTTCCTGCAGAAGTATACTGTAATTCCAGCACCTAATACTGCCACAGTGGCAGCAGATATGATGAATGTATTGTATGCAGGTTTCCATAATCCTGTCAGCATCAGTGTGCCAGGAGTTCCTGCCAATGCTGTATCTGCAACCATGACAGGTGGCTCGTTCATATCGAAGGGCAACGGACGTTTTGTGGCAGTACCATCAGCAGTGGGTAAGGACGTGACGATACATGTTACTGCCCGTGACAAGGGGCAGACGAGAACGATGCCTCCATTTGTATTCCATGTAAGGAAACTACCCGATCCAACAGCTTACTTGGCTTTGGGTACCAACCGCTTCCGTGGTGGCGCCTTGTCGAAAGCTTCCCTGATGGGCGCTTCAGGTATTCATGCGGCAATTGATGACGGATTATTGGATATTCCTTTCCGTGTATTGAGTTTTGAGACTGTTTTCTTCGACAATATGGGTAATGCAGTACCTTTGGCTTCGGCTGGAGCCAATTTCTCTGAGCGTCAGCGTGAGGAGTTCCGCAGACTGTCGAGAAACCGTCGTTTCTATATCTCTCACATCAAGGCTGTGGGGCCTGATGGAATTACCCGTAACCTCCCTGCAGCCATGGAGGTGATTGTGAGGTAGAGAAATGCAAAGAGTGAAGAATCTTATTGTTTAGAAATAAAGATATTATAATGAGAAAGATATTTTTGTTATTGATGCTTGCGGGGCTGACAATCGGTGCGAATGCCCAGCCTGAAGCTCGTAGACAGGCACAGCAGAAAGCCAAGCAGCAGTCGAATGCCAACAACATGACGACTCGTGCGCAGATAATGTTCCCTACATCGGCCACCATGGGCGACGATGTGGTATGGAGACGTGATATCTATCGTGAGCTCGACTTAAATGATGATGCCAATGCACCATTGTATTATCCTGTGGAGCCTGTCGGTGGTCAGATGAATCTCTTTACCTATATGTTCAAGCTGATGTTGAGCGGTCGTGTTCGTGCCTACCAGTATCGCTTGGATGGTCATGAAAGTTTCAACTACGAAGATCGTGTTGTACCTAAGGCCTTCATGGATAATTATCACATCTATTATGAGCGTAAGAATGGAGCTTTGACACTCGATGACAGCGATATTCCTTCTCGTGAGGTAAAGTCTTACTATGTGAAAGAAGCCACATACTACGACCAGCATACCGCCACATTCCATACCAAGGTAATCGCCTTGTGTCCTATTATGACACGTGAAGACGATTTTGGTGATGCCGGAACCAAGTATCCTCTCTTCTGGATGAAGTATTCTGACCTTGCTCCCTATCTCTCCAAGCAGCAGATCATGACGAGCAATCTCAATAATGCTGCCATGATGAGTATAGACGATTATTTTATCAAGAACCAGTATAAGGGCAAGATATACAAGACGACCAATATGTTGGGTAAAACCTTGGCTCAATATTGTCCTACCGATTCAGCTCTGAGCAAGGAGCAGAAGAAGATAGAGTCAGAGTTGGCTGCCTTCGAGAAGAATATCTGGGGCGATCAGGCGCGCAAAGATTCTCTTGACAGTATTGCCAATGCCGACAAGAAGAATGCGAAGGGCGTGAAGGGTGTGAAGAAGAATCGCAGAAGCAGAACTTCTGGTTCTTCGTCTACAGTCAAGACCCGTCGTCAGCGCAGTTCCGGTTCGTCAGGATCCAGTACAGCTCGAGTTTCGGTTCGTCGTCAGCGTCATTAATAATAGGTTTATAATATAAGGTATGAAGAAAGTATTATCATTTATTGTGTTGGCAGTTTTGGTCCTCTTTGCTAATCCTGCTCAGGCACAGATTAAGTTAGGTGTGAAGGGTGGCTTGAATGTCAGCAATTTGAAATTGGACGATGACATGTGGACGGCAGATAACAAGGCTGGATTCTTCATTGGTCCGATGGTGAAGGTGACTGTGCCTGTTACAGGCTTAAGTTTTGACGTTGCCGCTTTATATGATCAGAAGGAGGCAAAGATGCATTGGGCTGATGATGTGGTTGGCGGTGACCTTAGCCAGACAACCACCATCAAGCAACAGTATATCGATATACCTGTCAATGTTAGATATGGAGTTGGATTAGGTAGCTTGGCCAACGTCTTTGTTTTTGCAGGTCCACAGTGGGGCATCAATGTTGGCGACAAGAACTTCAAGTGGGATGCCAGAAGCAGTTATTCCCTCCGAAAGGCTACATTCAGTGTCAATGTAGGTGCTGGTGTTACCCTCTTCAAACATTTGCAAGGTTCGGTGAACTACAACATCGAGTGCAACAAGTCGGGCAAAATGGACACAGAACGCACCAATCACAAATGGGTGAAAGGCCGTAACAATACCTGGCAGATTTCTCTTGGCTATTGGTTCTAAGCATAGGAGATACATATTAAAATATATAAAAGCAGATACCTGATGTTGGGTATCTGCTTTTTTATTGTTACCTTTGCAGGGTATGAAGTATGTCGATGTCATATTGCCCTTGCCGCTACCTGGCATGTTTACCTATTCTGTCCCCGAAGGGATGGAAGGGTGTGTTGTTTTTGGTAAACGGGTGCTTGTGCCATTGGGCAAGAGCAAGAAGTACATTGCCATGGTGGTAAAGGTGCATCAGGAGAAGCCGTCCTTTAAGGTCAAGCCGATAGAGCAGGTACTGGATGCTACTCCCACACTTCTTGACCGGCAATACAGGTTATGGTCGTGGATATCCAACTATTATATGTCACCTTTGGGCGATGTATATAATGCCGCAATGCCTGCAGGCATGAAGTCTGCAGAGAAGTTCAAACCCAGGATGGAATTGTATGTGGAGCTTACGAGCAAATACCGCAACGAAGCTTCCCTGCATGTGGCTCTTAACATGTTGCAGCGTGCCCTGAAGCAATCTAAAGCCCTTGCTACATTTCTCAGCCTTTCCCATTGGGACAGTCTTGAGAACGATACACCTCGCGAAGGCATCAAGAAGGTCACCAAGGAAGAGCTGATGAATGAGGCTCATTGCACTTCTGCCATCGTCAAATCGCTCATCGACCGCGACATCCTCTTTACTTACGAGGAGGAGGTGGGACGACTGAATACCTCAGGTGAGAGTCACTTCGAACAGATCAAACCACTTTCCATAGCCCAGCAGGAAGCTTACAACAAGATTCTCCTTCAGATGATGAAGAAAAACGTGGTGCTTCTTCATGGCGTGACTTCGAGTGGCAAGACCGAGGTGTATATCCACCTCATCAAGCAGGCTCTCGACAATCACAAGCAGGTGCTTTATCTTCTGCCCGAGATAGCTCTCACGGTACAGATCATGGAACGTCTGCACAAAGTTTTTGGCGATCGTCTTGGCATTTATCATTCCAAGTATAGCGATGCCGAACGAGTGGAGATATGGCAGAAACAGATGTCAGCCCATCCCTACGATGTTATTCTTGGGGCTCGAAGTGCAGTCTTTCTCCCTTTTCAGAATCTCGGACTTGTCATCATCGACGAGGAACACGAAACATCCTTTAAGCAACAAGACCCAGCCCCCCGCTATCATGCCCGCAGTGCTGCTATTGTGTTGGCAGGTATGTATCCCGACTGCAAGGTTCTTTTGGGTACAGCCACACCCTCTATGGAGAGTTATTACAATGCGCAGGAAGGCAAGTACGGATTGGTGGAACTCAAAACCCGATACAAGGACATACAGTTGCCCGAAATCCAGGTGGTGGATGTAAAGGATTTGCGGCATCGCAAGATGATGACTGGTGCCTACTCTCCTCAACTTTTAGCAGCCATACGCGAGGCTTTGTCGCATGGCGAGCAGGCCATTCTGTTCCAGAACCGTCGTGGCTTTGCACCGATGGTGGAATGTAAGGTATGCGGATGGGTGCCTAAGTGCAAGAACTGCGATGTGTCGCTTACACTTCATAAGAATATCAACCTGCTCACCTGTCACTATTGCGGATATACTTATCCTGTGCCAGTGGAGTGCCCCAACTGTGGAAGTACAGAACTCATGGGGCGAGGTCTGGGTACCGAGCGCATCGAAGACCAACTGACGGATATCTTTCCCGAGGCTCGTATCGCCCGTATGGATTTGGACACCACCCGTACCCGCAATGCTTACGAGCGGCTGATAGATGATTTCTCGTCGGGTAAGACCAATCTGCTCATTGGCACCCAGATGATCTCCAAGGGACTGGATTTCGACAAGGTGAGTGTGGTGGGCATACTGAATGCCGATTCCATGCTCAATTATCCTGACTTCCGAGCCTACGAGCATGCCTTTATGATGATGGCTCAGGTGAGCGGAAGGGCCGGGAGGAAGGGCAAGCGAGGCAAGGTGATATTGCAGACCAAGTCGCCTACGTTGCCTGTCATCTCGCAGGTGGTTCATAACGATTACACAGGCTTCTACCAAGACTTGTTGGAGGAACGAAGGGCTTTCCATTATCCTCCTTTCTACCATCTTGTCTATGTCTTTCTGAAGCATAAGCACGAGAAGGTATGCCATCAGGCGAGTATGGAGTTGGGACAGACTTTGCGCTCCTGGTTTGGCGACAGGGTCCTTGGACCCGACAAGCCAGCGGTGGCAAAGGTGAAGACCATGAACATCCGTAAGATTGTTATCAAACTCGAGAATGGCATCAATCAGGCAAAGGTGAGAGAATATCTGAGATATGCTCAGGAGCAAATGTCGAAGGACCCTCGCTATGGCGCATTGCAGATTTACTATGATGTCGACCCCATGTAGACTGATATGATGGCAATGATCTTGTCTTTGTATAGAGCCAATGAACATTAAAATAAAAAAGGCTATCCCTTTCAAAAAGATTGGGATAGCCTTTTGCGATTGTATGTAGTTATGCTTTTGGAATGTTGCTCTTAGAAGTTGATATCGAGACCAACTGCGAAGACGTTGTTGTTACGGGTATAGTCAGAAGAGTAGTTCTTGCTTCTGTCTGCTGTGAGCTGTACTGTTTCGGTAGTCTTCTTGTGCTGATAGAATGTGTGGAAGTAAGCCACGTTGAGATCCATCTTCTTGTTGATGTGATAAACACCACCGATGGCAACAGAATTGGAACTTACAACGAATGACTTGTCATCCATATACTCGTCAGACAAACCATAGTTGGTGTTCTGCCAACCTGTACTCAGAGTGATCTTCTTGTTGACGTCTACCTCTACACCGGCATTATATTCCAGGGTACCACGCTTCAACTCCTTGTTGCGGTTGTTGTAAGATGTGGCATTCTTGTCGTCGAACCAGTGGAAACCTACGTTTACTCTTACTGCATCTACTGGGCGGTAGCCTACACCGATAGCTAAATAAGCAGGAATGTCGCCAGCAATCTTCTTTCCGTCCTCATATTCACCGATGGCTCTGTCTATCTTTGAGTCAAACTGAGTCTTCAATGCGACCATGGCTCCTTGAATTTTTGGGTTGCTCAGAATAGCATCTGCAGCAGCCTCTGGCACACCATTAGCGATGTAGGCATTGCGCAGATTGTCGGGCAGGTTGCCGATACTTGGTATCTGATTTACTGATTTGTTCTTCAGACGTATACGGGTCTTGAACTCATACTTGGCAGAGAAGTTCCAACGGCCGGTCTTGTAATCTACGCCGATGATAGGAGTGAAGCCTACGCCACTCTGGTCGCAGCTCAACTCGATATTGGCAGAACTTTCCTTAGCAGGGTTGAGTACCTTATAAAGAGGCATTTGTCCTACCTGAATGTTCTCTACATAACCATAGTAATTGGTCAGAGCATATACGCCACGAACACCCAAGAATGCACTGAAGTTGTCGCTGAACTTGTAAGCGGCACCTGCAGAGAGACCGTAGTAATACTGGCGTCCGTGCATATAGCTGTTGTAGCTGTACTTACCTTCAGTTCCGAAGCACTGGTTGTTTGAGAATATGGCTGGTACGCCATAAGCACCTGCCACCTGGTCGACAGCACCTGCCAACTGGCAAGCTGCAATAGCAGTCTCGGCTACAATCTTCTCGAATGATCCCAGTCCGTCGTCGAAGGTACACTTACCGCCACCACCGGTGAGGGCGAAGCTTGCCTGGAAAGACCATTTACCCTTGTTGTAGGCATACTGGAAAGAAGGGATAACAGGAGCAAAAGCCGTACCCTTGAAATCGCGAGGAGTGATGGGATTGTTTACATTGTTGGTAAACAAATCATAGTCATTGTTGATAGTACGTGTCTGGAAAGCCAACTGCCAGTTGATGGCGAGATGGTGACCTTCACCCATGAATACAACTCCGGCCGGATTGTAATAAACTCCGTCAATACCGATTGAAGCCTCACGGCTCATCATTCTGTTGAATGCTACGTGCTGGTTTGTGTTTGTGAGCAAACCACCTGCCAATGTAGGTGTTGCACAGGCCATCGCAATGGCAACACAAACTAATTTTAGTTTCTTCATTTTAATAATTTTAAATAAAAACGTCCGCAAAGGTAAGAAGAATGTTCTATTTGGGTACAGAAAGGTGCGCTTATTTAAAACATATTAACAGAAAAAGAAGGTTTTGTTGCACAGATTTTAAAATCTGTGCAGAGTTTTACTTCTGTTCGGGATAAGAAATAGTGTTGCAAAAGTTGGTAATATTATCCAACTTTTGCAAGTAACAACTCAGCACCCCTATAGCCATGTGTTTTTACTTTAATAGCATACAAATTGTTTCCTGTTTGTTATGTATTTGTTCTTAAACAACTATAAAAAGTCCGTTCAAAGCCTTTGAACGCACATTCAGAGCCTTTGAACGCACATTCAGAGCCTTTGAACGGACATTCAAAGCCTTTGAACGAACATTACAAAGGGCGGAACAGAACTTTTTATAGGCTAAAGAGATCATTTATCTTTTTCGCTACTTTGTATCAAAAAAGATTCTGAAAAAGGTGTTACATTTAAAATATTTTATTTACTTTTGCAGACAGATACCCATTCTGCTCAAACAGAGTTGAAACATACTCTCCTTGTTGTTTATAAATCAATTGTTTCACATTAAAAAAGTACGATTATGGTATGACCCTTTGATGTAGAACAGGGCAAAGAGGAAAGCGATAGCTGACTATGTCTGTACACATGTTTCAAAAGAATATAAACTAAAATAATAGAACTATGAGAAATTTTACATTTAAAGGACTGCTTTTAACTGCGGTATTTATGTTGCTTGGCTGTTTATCAATTCAAGCAGCTAATGACGACTTGATTACCAAGCAGATTACGATCAAGTTGGATAAGGCTGGTACTTTACCTGATAGAATTGCAAGTAGTAAGAAGTATAAGATTACTAATCTGAAGATTGTTGGTGAGATAAATGGCACGGATTGGAATATGATTCGTGAGATGGCAGGAAGAAATTATCAGGAAAGTAGTACAGAAGGAAATCTCTCTGTGTTAGATTTGTCTGAGGCGAAGATTGTAGCAGGTGGTGATTATTATTATTATGATAATCTTTTTAATAATAAAGTGTATACTTCTAATGATGAAATAGGCGAGTACGCATTCGCATACTGTAGCGGATTAACGAGTTTAACCCTTCCTGTTGGTATTACCTCAATAGGCGAATTCGCATTCTCTGGCTGTAGCGGATTAACGAGTTTAACACTTCCTGCTGGTATTACTTCAATAGGCGAGTACGCATTCTATGGCTGTAGCGGATTAACGAGTTTAACCCTTCCTGCTGGTATTACCTCAATAGGCGATGACACATTCTATGGCTGTAGCGGATTAACGAGTTTAACCCTTCCTGCTGGTATTACTTCAATAGGCGAGTACGCATTCTCTCGCTGTAGCGGATTAACGAGTTTAAACCTTCCTGCTGGTATTACCTCAATAGACAAGTACGCATTCCTGGACTGTAGCGGATTAACGAGTTTAACCCTTCCTGATGGTATTACCTCAATAGGCAGTCGCGCATTCTATGGCTGTAGCGGATTAACGAGTTTAACCCTTCCTGCTGGTATTACCTCAATAGGCGATGACACATTCTATGGCTGTAGCGGATTAACGAGTTTAACCCTTCCTGCTGGTATTACTTCAATAGGCGAGTACGCATTCTCTCGCTGTAGCGGATTAACGAGTTTAAACCTTCCTGCTGGTATTACCTCAATAGACAAGTACGCATTCTCTGGCTGTAGCAGATTAACGAGTTTAACCCTTCCTGCTGGTATTACTTCAATAGGCGAGTTCGCATTCTCTTACTGTAGCGGATTAACGAGTATATATGTATATGCAGAGAAAGTACCAAGAATAGGTCGTTATGCATTCGAAGGTTGTGCTTCCAGGAAATGTACACTTTATGTACCTAAGGGAACTTATGATAATTACAGGCTCTCTGAATTTGGCTACTTTGAGAATATAGTAGAATTCGATGCAACAGGTATCGACAAGACTACAACCTCTACTGATGTTGAGGAGGTATCTCGCTATTCTCTAAATGGTCAGCGATTGGCTGTTCCTGTTAAGGGCTTGAACATCGTGAAGTATAGCGACGGAACTGTGAGGAAGGTTGTTGTGAAGTAAAAAATCTTAATTGATAAATCGATATGAAAAGAGTGAGGGTGCGTCATCAGTCAATGACGCACCCTCGTTTCTTTTATGCAAAAATATTACTTGTTCAGGTGTGGATAGGAAATCCTGGTGTGGTAGATGGATTTCAGTCGTTCGATGAGTACAGATTTGGCCAAGGCTATGTCGCGGAAGGTGATAGGGCACTCCCTGAAGAAACCGCCTGCTACCTGACTGTCTATCAACTTGTTGGTGAGCGTGCTGATACTCTCCTCTGTGTATTCATTGAGTGAGCGCGAAGCTGCCTCCACGGTGTCTGCCATCATCAGGATGGCCTGCTCGCGGGTGAAGGGGTTAGGACCAGGATACTGGAACATCTCCTTGTCCACCTGCTCGTCGGGGTGCTCGTTACAATAATTGATATAGAAATACTTGGTGAGTCCTGTGCCGTGGTGGGTAGAGATGAAGTCCTTGATGATGCCTGGCAGATTGAATTTCTCGGCAAGCTTCAGTCCTTCCGTAACGTGGCTGATGATGATTTGTGCGCTCTCCAGGTCGGAGAGTTGGTCGTGAGGATTGACACCAGCTTGGTTTTCGGTAAAGAATACAGGATTGGTCATCTTGCCGATGTCATGATAGAGCGCACCGGTACGTACCAGCAGACTGTTGGCATGAATACGGTTGGCAATTTCGGCAGCCAGGTTTCCCACGGTGATGGAATGTTGGAAGGTGCCAGGAGCTATCTCGCTCAGGTTTCGGAGCAGTCCCTTGTTGGTGTTGGAAAGCTCGAAGAGTGTCACGTTGGAGATGAATCCAAACATCTTCTCGATGAGGTACATCATCGGGTAGGAGAGCAGCAGGAAGATGCCGTTGATGATAAAATAGGTGTACATGCTCGGGTCGATGTTGAACACCTGGTTGTCCTGCATGAGCTGAAGAGCTAAGTAGACGATGCAACTCGATATGGTGACGAGTATGGCTGTGATGAATATCTGCGACCGCTTGGACAGTTCGTGGAGCGAGTAGATGGCCACCAGTCCTGATGCTAACTGCACGATGATGAACTCGTACTGATACTTTACTGCTGCGGCACAGATAAGAATCATCGTGACATGGGTGATGAATGCCGTTCGGGAATCCATAAACACCCTGACGAAGATAGCAGCCATGGCAAAGGGAATGATATAGACCGAGAAGAAGTTGTGCTTCATCATCATCGACACGAGGATAGGGAAGAGGGTGATCATCGTGTAGAGCATGGTGAGGCTTCGTGGCTTCTCGAAGTAGTCTTTGCGGAAGAGCGTGAGGTAGGAGGTGAACATCATGACGAGTATCAGCACGAAGAGAATCTGGCCGATGAAGGTGGTCATGATTTCGTCTTGAGTGGAGCTTCTGCGCTTCATCTCCTTATCGAAAGAGTTGAGCACACGGCAAGTGTAATCGTTGACGATTTCACCACGGTCGATGATTTTCTGTCCGCTCATCACCATGCCACTTGCCAAAGGAATGCTGCTCAGCAGATCGTTTTTCTCGGCATCGCTCTTCTCTTTATCGTACACGATATTGGCCTCTATATAGTTGTTGAGGTTGCACCGTGAGAGGATGGCTCGCTGGGCTGCGAGTTTCTCGTTGGCAAAGATGTGTTCGTAGGCGGCTATGGTGGAGTAGAAACTGCTCACCTTGAGACTCTTGGCATTTTTACCACTCACGAATCGTATCATGCTGGTGGAGTCCTTGAAGATGTTGTTGTATTCGTTGGTGTTGATGATGCCCATCTGGTATATTTCCTGCATCTGTTTTGCCACGATGCCCACATATTCTTTGGGCAGACCGTTGATGCCCTGCTCGTAGTCGTGCAGGAATCGCTCCACCTGCTTTTTCTCGATAAGCGGGTTGAGACTGTAGTAAGGCTGGAAGTGCTTGAGCAGGGAATCCTGTTCGTGCTTGATGGCCTCGTCTGTTTTGTAGATAGGGAAGTCGAACTTGGCTATGACCGATCCATACATCCATGGCTTTCCTACATTGTAGCGATACATTCTGCCCTCGTTGCGTGGCAGGAACCACACGATGATGGCTACGGTGATACATACGAGTACGGTCTTGGTGGCGAGATTTCGCCAGTAATTCTCTTCTGTGTTGTTGAATATGCTCATTTTATACCACTATTTTTAGATTACTCTGCGAAAATACGAAAAAAAACTGCTAAAATCGCAAAAAAAAGTGTAATTTTGCAGAAAATTTAAAAAATAGCTATTTTCAGACATGACTGATAGAAAAGTAAGAGTGCGTTTTGCCCCCAGTCCTACGGGTGCATTGCACATTGGCGGTGTTCGTACTGCCTTATATAATTATTTGTTTGCTCGCCAGCATGGTGGTGAGCTTGTGTTCCGTATTGAGGATACTGACTCACATCGTTTTGTGCCAGGAGCTGAGGAGTATATCCTGGAGTCATTCAAATGGCTCGGTATCAAGTTTGACGAGGGTGTAAGCTTTGGTGGAGAGCATGGTCCTTACCGCCAGAGTGAGCGTCGCGACATCTATAAGAAATATGTGCAGCAGTTGCTCGATGCAGGTAAGGCTTATATCGCTTTCGATACTCCCGAAGAGCTTGAGGCAAAGCGTGCCGAGATACAGAACTTCCAGTATGATGCCCATACCCGTATGCAGATGCGCAACTCGCTCACTCTTTCCAAGGAGGAGGTTGACCAGCTCATTGCAGACGGCAAGCAGTATACTGTGCGCTTCAAGATTGAGCCCGGCGAGGAGATTCATGTCAACGATATGATACGAGGAAACGTGAAGGTGATGAGTGATATCTTGGACGACAAGGTGCTCTATAAGAGTGCAGACGAGTTGCCAACATATCATCTTGCCAACATCGTGGACGACCATCTGATGGAGATTTCCCACGTGATTCGTGGTGAGGAGTGGCTGCCAAGTGCTCCCTTGCATGTGTTGCTCTATAAGGCTTTTGGCTGGGAAGACACTATGCCACGTTTTGCCCATCTTCCTTTGTTGCTCAAGCCAGAGGGTAAGGGTAAACTGAGCAAGCGTGATGGCGACCGTCTGGGTTTCCCTGTGTTCCCATTGGAGTGGCACGATCCCAAGACCGGCGAGGTGTCATCAGGCTATCGCGAGAGTGGTTACTTCCCCGAGGCAGTGGTCAACTTCCTGGCTCTGTTGGGATGGAATCCTGGTACCGAACAGGAAATCTTCTCGCTCGATGAGTTGGTGAAGGCTTTCGATATCTCACGTTGCTCGAAGGCTGGTGCCAAGTTTGACTTCAAGAAGGGTATTTGGTTCAACCATGAGTATATACTGATGAAGAGCGATGACGAAATAGCCAATCTCTTTGCCCCAATCGTTGCCAACAACGGAGTGGAGGAAACGATGGATCGTGTGAAGCAGGTTGTGCACATGATGAAGGACCGTGTGAACTTCGTCTATGAGTTGTGGCCTCTTTGCTCTTTCTTCTTTATTCCACCAACCGAGTACGATGCCAAGACAGCCAAGAAGCGCTGGAAGGAGTATTCGGCTCAGCAGATGACCGAGCTTGCAGAGGTGCTTGAAGGTATCGAAGATTTCTCTATCGAGGGACAGGAGCCTGTCGTGATGAAATGGGTAGAGGACAAGGGCTATAAGCTTGGCGACGTGATGAACGCATTCCGTCTCACACTCGTTGGCGAGGGCAAGGGCCCAGGCATGTTCGACATCTCAGCCTTCCTTGGCAAGGAGGAAACCCTGAAGCGCTTGCGCAAGGCCATCGAAGTGTTAGGATAAAGTGTCAATCAAACTTCCGGTATCATGATTTACAACGTAGTCATTTATTTGGTCCTCTGGGGCATAGCCATTGCGAGCCTTTTCGACCATAAAGTGCGCAAGATGTGGCGTGGCGAGCGTGAAGCATTCAGACTGCTCAAGCAGAAGGTAGACCCTACTGCTCAATATGTGTGGTTTCATGCAGCCTCGCTCGGCGAGTTCGAGCAGGGGCGTCCCCTCATGGAACGTATTCGCAGGGATTTCCCTCAGTACAAGATATTGCTTACCTTCTATTCGCCATCGGGCTATGAGGTGCGCAAGAACTACGAGGGAGCCGACATTATCTGTTATATGCCGGTGGATACTCGATTGAATGCCATCCGTTTCCTGCGTCTGGTGCGCCCGGTGATGGCTTTCTTCATCAAGTATGAATTCTGGTCAAACTTCCTTCACATTCTGAAGCATCGCAATATTCCTACCTACAGTGTGAGCAGCATCTTCCGCGAGGACCAGGTGTTCTTCAAGTGGTATGGCAGGAGCTATGCCAGAGTACTGAAGTGCTTCACCCGTTTCTTCGTGCAGAACGAGGAAAGCAAGCGCCTGCTCGAAAGTATTGGCATAACTGCTGTCGACGTGGTGGGAGATACTCGTTTTGACCGTGTGCTCCAGATCAAGGAGGCTGCCAAGCAGTTACCTATATGTGATGCTTTCCGCAAGGGACACGTTGCAGAGGCTTTGGCTGCTGGAGAAATCCCTGCTAAAGAGGACTATAAGGTTTTTGTGGCAGGCAGTTCCTGGCCACCTGATGAGGAGATATTCATTCCGTTCTTCAATGAGCATAAGGACTGGCGTCTGCTGATAGCTCCTCATGTCATAGGCGAGGATCATCTGCGCCAGATTCTTTCTCTGATAAAGGACAAAAAGGTGGTGCGCTACACACAGACCACTCCCGAGGAAGCAGCTCAGGCTGACGTGTTGATCATCGACTGTTTCGGATTGCTGAGCAGCATGTACCATTATGGTGATGTGGCTTATGTAGGTGGAGGCTTCGGCGTTGGTATTCATAATACTTTGGAGGCTGCGGTATGGAATATGCCTGTCATCTTCGGTCCAAACAACAAGAAATTCCAGGAAGCTCAGGGCTTGCTCAAGTCGGGCGGCGGTTTCGAGATTCAGAATTATGAGAGTTTCGAGGGCTTGATGAATTCAATGATGAATGATGAGGCTTTCCTGAAGCAGGCAGGCGACAAGGCTGGTGCTTTCGTAGCGAGTCTTTCGGGTGCTACCGATAAGGTGTTGGCAAAGGTCAGTCTGTAAACTATGGTATATAGATTTTTATTGTTCTTGTCTTTATGAGAACAGCTAAATAAAAGAAGAGCAGTCAAATCAATGACTGCTCTTCTTTTATGTGTGTCGGGCATGACACTAACCTAACTGGTTCAATTCCAGTCGCAGGTAT
>ENA-OPAC01000588-OPAC01000588.1-human-gut-metagenome-genome-assembly--contig:-NODE-588-length-19905-cov-3.780554_pt1 | contig 19905 bp, 18 predicted proteins | sample MGYA00241052_ERZ501420 | MGnify/ENA primary metagenome ERZ501420 (study PRJEB25962, sample SAMEA2042513) | human gut metagenome | biome: human gut; feature: human-associated habitat; material: faeces... | reverse complement strand
GGAACTTGCCGGCGCACTTTTTTATCAGTATAATGCAGAAACTGGCAGGGTGCAACGGGAAAGAACGGAGAAAAGAAAAATAAGAATGAATGGCATGAGGCAAAGAGTAAAATAGACAAAAAAACGGGGATTGAATTTGTGCTTTTGACGGAGAAAAAAGAATGAAAGCTGAATACAAAAAAGCACACAGCTAAAAAGATTTACCAGAATGAATTTGGTGTAAAAGTTATCTTCCGCGCTGGCACAGGATGAAAAGGTATGCTATAATATAATATTAGTTACACGATGAAAAAGTAAGATGCCCCTGATGCCAGTGCGGATGTGCGCGGGGCAATGATATGTGTTTAGTGAGGAAAAAGAATGGGACTGCTGCAAAAAATTCAGGCAAAAACCGAGGAAGCCCGCGCGAAGGAAAAGATCCGCCCGCTGCTGGAAAGCCGCATGATGCGGGACATCCTGCTGGAGATCGGCCAGCGCGGCAACGAAGCGCTGGACCCGCAGTCCGTTCCATTGGCTATGCGCCGCCGCGCCACCCAACTTGCCAGCGAAAGCGGCCTGAGCGGCCTGAAGCAGTGCGCTGTGGATGAACTGCATCTGGACGAAGCGGGAATCACGCTGGTCTGCAAGGGGGAGCACACGGCATTTTTGTACGCAGACTATAACTATGAAAACATTGAGGATACCGACTGCCTGCCCGCTGTGGCCGAATACCTGGTGCAGCACATGCGCGGCTATTATAACATTACCCGCAGCTTTTACAGTGTGCCCAAAGCCAACGGCCATGTGGAGGAAAAGACCCGCGAGGTGACCGTGGTGCGCCACCACGAGGATACCCCCTTTGCCCCCGGCCCGGTGCAGAAACAGCATTTGTTCTGATGCACATGAGATATCCCCCAGTATACAGGAATTATGCCGCCCCGCATCTTTGCTATACTAATTTAGTATCCGGCAGGAACCCAGAACATGGAGCATTCCCCAAGAGGTCGTAAGAGGGAGCACTCGAAATCAAGCCCTGCGGGAAGTTCCTTGCAACAAAATTCAATATGCAGATGTACTCAAGTGGTCGTAAGAGGGAGCACTCGAAATCACACCCTGCGGGAAGTTCCGCGCAACAAAATTAAATATGCAGATGTACTCAAGAGGTCGTAAGAGGGAGCACTCGAAATGCTTTAGGATAGGAGACTGTCGCGTGGGTTCGACTCCCACCAGTCACCCCACCTTTTCAGATTTGGATAAATCTGAATAACCACTAATAAGCTTGGGGCGTAGCCAAGTCGGTAAGGCACGGGACTTTGACTCCCGCATGCGTTGGTTCGAGTCCAGCCGCCCCAGCCAATGATCCACTAGCTCAGTTGGTAGAGCACCTGACTTTTAATCAGGGTGTCCCGAGTTCGAGTCTCGGGTGGATCACCACGAATTTAAGGCCGTTCTTCGAAAGAAGGACGGCTTTTTGTTTACATGGACAGTTGCCATAGATGTTCTTGTTATGATATAATATTTTATATGCGAGTGTGGCGGAACTGGCAGACGCACTAGACTTAGGATCTAGCGCCTTTCGGCGTGCAGGTTCGATTCCTGTCACTCGCACCAACCTTCTTATAAATCAGGCTCACGTGGAATTTGCTGCGTGAGCTTTTTGATTATAGTTTGCCTTTAGGTTTATTCTAATGATTCTTGAACAATGCTATCTTGGAAATAAATAATGAATTGACCGAGTAGAAATTATAGTGATAAACTAATATTGTGATTTAATTTTTATATTGAGGATTGGTTAAGCATGTCGATAGTTTTCATTATTTTTTTAGCGTGTATAATTCTTTATTGTATACATAGTGCCAGAGAAGTAGACAAGTACAATAAATCTCAGTATCGAAAAATAACAAAAAATTCATTTTGGGATGTAGAATTTGATAAAGGTAAGAATGGCGAATATAAGATTTATAAATCATTATTTCATTATGAGATGGATGGAGCGAGTTTTTTGTTTAATTGCTATCTGCCGATGGAAAACAAAGAAACGACTGAGATTGATGCAATAATGATACATCATAGTGGAATATATGTATTTGAAAGCAAAAATTATGGTGGTTGGATTTTCGGGAATGAACGGAATGCATGGTGGACACAATCTTTATTAGGCGAAGGTTATTCTGCACAAAAAGAGCGTTTTTATAATCCTGTTTGGCAGAATAGAACACACATAAAATACTTGCGAAAAAAATTAGGATTGTTTGATGGAAAAATTTATTCAGTAATAGTGTTTTCGGATAGATGCGAATTTAAAGATGTAACTATTTGTAGTGATGATGTTATATTGACTCAACAATTTCAATTAGCTGCTAGTATACAAAAATATACGAACAAAACTATATTTAATCAAGAAAAAATTAATAAGTACTACGATTTGCTATATCCGTATACACAGTTGACAGAAGAGCAAAAGCAGGAACATATAAAAAATCTGCAAGAGAGAATGAATTTGCGAAGGCTTCAGCAGAATAAAGTGTGTCCTAGGTGTGGTAGCAAGTTAGTATTGCGTGTGGCGAAAAAGGGGGCGCTGGCCGGACACAAATTTTATGGTTGTTCAAATTACCCAAAATGCAGATATACCGAGAATAAAAAATGAAAACAGGTATTGCTATGTATGAAGATAAAGGTTAATGAAATATATTTAGAAAACTACTTATAGAATATCATGATTAACGTGTTGCACAGTAACAGTCTGGAATTGATAAATATACAGTTATCTCTAGTTTCTGTAAGTTCAGCCAGATTTTTTACATATGCTTCCAGTGCTGTGAGCTCTGAGAGTAGTTATGAAAAACTTTGTCAAAATTCGCCAACGATGAGATAAACTAAAATGGCTAAGATTTTGCTTAGTTGCTCTTAAAACTCTTGCTGAAACTTTTATTTTTATGCTCTGGAGAAGAACATGGAAAATTTATCACAAACTTCTGCTTCGGTGTACGAGACAATGTAGCGTTTTCGTAAAAAACGAGTTATACCTTATAAATCAAGCTCACGTGGAATGGTCACGTGAGCTTTTTGATTATATGCTTCAACTGTTAAACAAAAAAATGCTGTTGGAGGTTTTACTGCTCACGTAGCAATAGCTGCGTGAGCTTTTTGTATACAAAAACAAGCCCTCGAATTTCTTCGAGAGCTTGCCATTTACGTTCATTTAATTATTTAGGATAGTTGCTGTTGGAGTTTTCTTTCAGCATAACGTCATGTGCGCCGCCTTCAACCAAGCTGGTTGCGGAAACCAGAGTCAGCTTAGCCTTCTCCTGCAGCTCGCGGATGTTCAGAGCACCGCAGTTGCACATGGTGGAGCGAACCTTAGCCAAGGTCAGGTTTACGTTATCCTTCAGGCTGCCTGCATACGGAACGTAAGAATCAACGCCTTCTTCGAAGGACAGCTTAGCTGCGCCGCCCATGTCATAACGCTGCCAGTTACGTGCACGGCTGGAACCTTCACCCCAGTATTCCTTCATGTAGGTGCCGTTAATGTTAACCTTGTTGGTCGGGCTTTCGTCAAAACGAGCGAAGTAACGGCCCAGCATCATGAAGTCAGCGCCCATAGCCAGAGCCAAAGTCATGTGGTAATCATAAACGATACCACCGTCGGAGCATACAGGAATGTATACGCCGGTTTCTTCGAAGTATTCGTCACGAGCCTTGCAAACATCAATCAGAGCAGTTGCCTGGCCACGGCCGATACCTTTTTGTTCACGGGTAATGCAGATAGAACCGCCGCCGATACCAACTTTAATGAAGTCAGCGCCAGCCTCAGCCAGGAAGCGGAAGCCTTCAGCGTCTACTACGTTGCCTGCACCAACCTTAACGCTGTCACCGTAGTGCTCACGGATCCAATCCAGAGTGATTTTCTGCCATGCGCTGTAGCCTTCGGAGGAGTCAATGCAGAGTACGTCTACGCCTGCATCAATCAACGCGGGAACACGCTCAGCATAGTCGCGGGTGTTGATACCTGCGCCAACGATGTGGCGTTTTTTGCTGTCCAACAGCTCTAACGGATATTCCTTATGAGTCGCATAGTCTTTACGGAAGACCATGTACAGCATACGGCCGTCGTCATCAACGATAGGCAGAGTGTTGAGTTTTTTCTCCCAGATGATATCGTTAGCCTGTTGCAGGGTGGTATCCTTCGGAGCATAAACCATTTTATCAATCGGAGTCATGAAGTCACGAACCTTAGCATCCATAGACATACGGCTCGGACGATAGTCACGGCTGGTAACAATGCCTTCCAGCTTGCCGTTAGCGGTACCATCGCTGGTAACAGCAACAGTGGAGTGACCGGTGCGTTCCTTCAGTGCCAGGATGTCAGCCAGAGTGCTGTCCGGACGGATATTGGAGTCGCTGCTTACAAAGCCTGCGCGATAGCCTTTAACACGAGCCACCATAGCAGCTTCGTCCTCTACGGATTGAGAACCATAGATGAAAGAAACGCCGCCCTCTTTGGAAAGAGCTACAGCCAGCTTTTCGCCGGAAACAGCTTGCATGATAGCAGAAACCATCGGGATGTTCATAGTAATTGCCGGCTCCTCGCCTTTTTTGAATTTAACCAGCGGCGTACGCAGGTCTACATTGGCGGGGATACATTTTTCGGAGGAATAACCGGGAACTAACAGGTACTCACTAAATGTGTGAGCAGGTTCATCATAATAAAAAGCCATTCTTTCATCATCCTTTTCTTAATAATTTTTTTGTTTACCACAGCCAAAGCAACTGTTAATCATGTAACATAATTACTTGAAAAAAATGCTTTTCTGCGGTCCGAGTAGGTATTTTATCTATTTTACCTCTTTAAGGCTCTCCATGCAATATCTTTTCTGCAAAAAGCGCCATTAAAATTAATTTTTTCTACAGCAGTATATGCACGGTCACGTGCAGCCTTGATATTTGCGTCTACGGCAGTTACACCAAGCACACGTCCGCCGTTGGTAAGAACCTTAGCGCCGTCAGCCTTTGTACCTGCGTGGAATACAACAACGTCTTTATCTGCAGCAGCATCAGCCAGACCGGTAATTTCCATACCCTTAGCATAGCTTTCGGGATAACCGCCGGAAGCCATTACTACGCATACAGCAGCCTTGTCGTACCAGCCGAAGTCTACCTGATCAAGAGTACCGGTAGCGCAGGCCAGCATAATTTCAGCCAAATCGCCGTCAAGCAGAGGCAATACTACCTGAGTTTCTGGGTCACCGAAGCGGCAGTTGAACTCTACAACCTTTACGCTGTCACCCTTGATCATCAGGCCGGCATAAAGGCAACCCTGATACGGCATGCCTTCTGCTGCCATGGCAGCTATAACGGGCTTCAGAATCAACTCGGTTGCTTTTAAACGCAGCACGTCGGTCATAACCGGAGCGGGAGCATAGGTGCCCATACCGCCGGTATTAGGACCTTCGTCACCGTCAAATACGCGCTTGTGGTCCTGGGAAGCAATCATCGGCACAATGGTTTTGCCATCGGTAAATGCCAGGAGAGAAGCCTCCTCGCCTTCCATGTATTCTTCCAGAACGAGGCGTGCGCCTGCATTGCCGAATTTATGGTCAGCCATCATTTCGTCGATAGCGTCAAGTGCTTCCTGCTTAGTCATAGCAACAACAACGCCCTTGCCAGCTGCAAGACCGTCAGCCTTAACTACGATAGGAGCACCCTTTTCTTCAACATAAGCCTTAGCGGTTTCAATATCCTCGCAAATTTTGAAGAAAGCGGTAGGAATATTGTATTTTGCCATCAGCTCTTTGGAAAATGCCTTGGAACCTTCCAGCTGCGCTGCAGCTTTGGAAGGACCGAACACCGGCAGACCGCGGCGTTTGCAAACGTCCGCAAGACCTGCAACAAGCGGTGCTTCCGGACCTACAACAGTCAGGTCAATGCTTTTTTCCTCAGCGTAATCTGCTACGCCCTCCAGATTCTCAACATCCAGAGCAATGCATTCGCATTTAGGCAGCAGTGCCATGCCCGGGTTGCCGGGAGCAGCATAAATTTTTTCAACCTTAGGGCTTTGCGCCAGCTTCCACGCCAAAGCGTGTTCGCGGCCGCCGCCACCAATTAATAAAATATTCATGGTTATTTCTCCAGTTGCTTCTTCAGATATTCGCTGATCATTGCATCGTATTCAGCAGTATGAGTGAAGGCTTCCAGTGCCAGCTCCTTACGGGTGCGTGCATCAACGTCGCCTTCTTTAGCGAGCATTTCCATTAAGCCGGCATAACGGCTCGGATAGGTTACGATAACAACGTCCTTGAAGTTTTTAGCGCTGGCACGTACCATTGCCGGACCGCCGATATCAATGTTTTCAATTGCCTCAGCCTCGGTTACGCCGGGTTTGGCAACAGTTTCGCGGAAGGGATAGAGGTTAACTACAACCAGGTCAATAGGGGTGATGTCATGCTCAGCCAAAGCCTTCATATGCTCCGGATTGCTGCGTACAGCCAGGATTGCGCCATGAATTTTCGGATTCAGAGTTTTTACACGGCCATCCATGATTTCCGGGAAGCCGGTTACATCACTTACATAGGTTACAGGAATGCCTGCTTCCTTAATAGCCTTCATGGTGCCACCGGTAGAAATAATTTCTACGCCGTTGTCACTAAGGAATTTTGCCAGCTCTACAATGCCAGTTTTATCACTAACGCTTAATAATGCTCTTTTAATTTTCATGCTTTAACCTTTACCTTTCTGCCTTCGATTGTCAGCTTTCCTTCTGCCCAAAGCTTTAAAGCCTCCGGCATTGCGATATGCTCCTGTACCAGAATACGGTCAGCCAGAGTATCCTCGGTGTCGTCATCCATAACAGGAACAACCTTCTGCAGGATAATCGGTCCGCTGTCAGTACCTGCATCGACAAAATGAACGGTGCAGCCGCTGAATTTTACACCGTAGTCCACAGCCTGCTTCTGGCCGTGCAGACCGGGGAAGCTCGGGAGCAGCGCCGGATGAATGTTAATAATCTTATGCTGCCATTTATTTACGAAATCAGCGCTCAGAATACGCATAAAGCCTGCGAGAACTACTAGCTCGCAGCCCTCTGCTTCTAAAGCAGCGTTGATTTTTGCTTCAAATTCTTCTTTGGAAGCGCAAGCCTTACGCTCTACGGCAACGGTTTTAATAGCGGCCTTTTGCGCACGCTCCAAAGCAAAAGCATCAGGCTTATCGCTGATTACAACCGCAATTTCCAGCGGCAGATAGCCATCAGCGATACGGTCCATAATTGCCTGCAGATTACTGCCGCGACCGCTTACAAGTACGCCGATTTTATGCACCGAAAACGCCGCCTTTCATAATCGTTTCTTTGTGGCCGGGAACAACCTTACCCAGCTCATAGAAGGTTTCGCCTTCAGCCTTCAGGTGAGCGCGTACAGCGTCAGCCTCAGACGGGTCCACAACCAATACCATGCCTACGCCCATGTTGAAGGTGCGGTACATTTCAGCCCAAGGTACATTGCCCCATTCCTGCAGCTTTTTGAAGACAACAGGAACTTCCCAAGCCTCGGCATTTACCTCAGCATCGCAATCTTCGGGCAGAATGCGGGGGATATTATCATAGAAGCCGCCGCCGGTGATGTGCACCATGCCGTGCAGGTCGAATTTTTCAATCAGCGGCAGGCAGGTTTTCGGATACAGACGAGTCGGAGTCAGCAGCTTTTCGCCCAAGGTGCAGCCAAATTCCGGTACTTCGGTTTCCATGGTATAACCCATAGTCTCAAAGCAGATTTTGCGCACGAGGGAGAAGCCGTTGGAATGCACACCGCTGGAAGGCAGGCCCAAAAGCACGTCGCCGGCCTTAACCTTGTCACCGGTAATCATTTTGCTCTTCTCAACTACGCCAACGCAGAAGCCTGCGATATCGTATTCGCCTTTGGAGTAGAAGCCGGCCATTTCGGCAGTTTCGCCGCCGATAAGAGCACAGCCGCTTTCCTTACAGGCATTGGCAACACCCTTAACGATGTTGGCAACCTTTTGGGAATCAACCTTATCTACTGCAATGTAATCCAGGAAGAACAAGGGCTCTGCGCCTTGTACCAGGATATCGTTAACGCACATTGCTACAGCATCCTGACCGATAGTATCATGCTTATCAGCCATGAAAGCCAGCTTCAGTTTAGTGCCTACGCCGTCAGTACCGCTGACGAGCACAGGCTCCTTGTATTTGCCGCTGTTTAAAGCAAACAGGCCGCCAAACCCGCCCAGATCACCGATAACCTCAGGTCTGTAGGTAGCACGTACGCTGTCCTTCATTAATTCTACTGCTTTATTACCAGCATCAATATCTACACCGGCATCAGCATAAGTAAGTTGTTTCTTTTCCTCGCTCATGAGCCTTCCTCCTGTTATTCAATAATGCTTTCAGGTTCTGCTTTGATTACACTATCTGCGTTATCGGGATATTTAGCGCTGAAGCAGGCACAGCACAAACCTTCGGGGTCAATTTTATCAATAGCACGTTTCATGCCATCCAGAGAAATATAATGCAGACTGTCTGCCCCAATATAACGGCAGATTTCATTTTCCGTGCAACGTGCCGCAATCAGCTCCTTGCGCTCGGAGGTATCAATACCATAGTAGCAACTGTCTGTTACCGGGGGAGAAGAAATGCATACATGCACTTCACGTGCGCCTGCCTCTTTCAGCAGTTTAACAATCTTGCCGCTGGTAGTGCCGCGAACGATGGAGTCATCGACCATAACAACGGATTTGCCTTCTACAACGCTGCGTACCGGGTTCAGCTTCAAGCGTACTGCATTGGCACGTTGCTTTTGCGTCGGCTGAATAAAAGTACGGCCTACATAACGGTTTTTGGTAAGACCTTCCAGGAAGGGAACACCGGCCTCCATAGCATAGCCGATTGCCGCCGGAGTACCGCTGTCAGGAACGGAAATAACGATATCCGGATGAATATCAGGAGTTTCCTTAGCCAGCTCGCGTCCCATCTGGATACGTGCATCATATACAGACTGGTTGTCGATGATACTGTCATTACGAGCAAAGTAAACATATTCAAAAATGCAGTGCGCAGGCTTTGCCGGTTTGTTTTCAGCCCACATCATGCTGCGCGGTTCGGAGTTATCGCTGTCGATAATAATCATTTCGCCGGGCTTAACATCACGTACCAGCTCTGCACCAACCAAGTCAAAAGCACAGGATTCGGAAGCAACGCACCAGCCGTTTTCCATTTTGCCGAGAACCAGCGGACGGAATCCGTAGGGATCGCGTACTGCGATAATTTTGTTATCAGTCATCAGCAGAATAGCAAAAGCGCCCTTAATCTGGTTAACAGCCTCTGCTACACGCTCTTCAATAGTCGGACGTGCACTGTAGGCAATCAAGTTCAATACAACCTCACTGTCAACAGTAGTATTAAATACTGCGCCTTCCTTAGCCAGGTTAGCACGCAGCTGACCGGCATTAGTCAGGTTACCGTTATGGCTCAGAGCCAGGTTACCGCCGTCAAAATAAACCTTCAGCGGCTGAATATTATACGGCATGCTGGCACCGGTGGTGGAATAACGTACGTGACCGATAGCCGCATAGCCCTGCAAATCAGCAACGCCATCTTTGAAGACATCGGCAACCAGACCCATGCCCTTTTTAATTTTCATGCGCTCGCCATCAGTTACAACAATACCGGTACTTTCCTGGCCACGATGCTGCAGCGCATACAGTCCCCAATAGGTGTTGAGTGCTACATCCTCATTATGGCTGAAGATACCAAAGACGCCGCACTCCTCATGCAGCTTGTCTTCGCTAAAATTTTGCTCCTCGAAAATCTGCTCCACAATTTTTCTCCTTAATTTTAGTTTTTAGTTATCAATTGTCAGTTATTAGTGGTTAGTTATAAGTGATCAGTGATCAGTGGTCAGTAATTAGTTATTAATGTTTAGCAGTCAGTTTCTATTCAATATCCACTACTCACTATTCACTATTACAGGTGTAAGTCCTTGAACTCCTGCGCAGGAACGCCACGCATGGAAGCCAGCTTTTCACCCTTAGCTCTTACTTCTTCACGCATTGTTGCACGATGCTCTGCCAGTTTTTCTACCAGCTCCGGATATTTGACGGAAAGAATCTGAATCGCGAACAATGCAGCATTCTTAGCACCATTGATAGCCATCGTTGCAACAGGTACACCGGAAGGCATCTGTACAAAGCTCAGCAGTGCATCCATACCGGCCAACGGTGTTGCGTTAATAGGAATACCGATGACAGGAACGGTAGTAAAGGCAGCGATGAAACCACCCAGATGAGCAGCTGCGCCGGCTGCGGCAATAATTACCTCTACGCCACGGTCACGGGCACCCTTAGCAAAGTTCTGTACTACGTCCGGAGTACGGTGAGCGGAAGCAACTACTACTTCAGTTTCAACGCCAAACTCCTTCAGAGTTTTTTCTGCAGCCTCAAGTACAGGCCAGTCAGAATTACTACCCATGATAATTGCAACTTTCATTGAAATCTACCTCCCAAAAATTACTTGTAGAAACAATAAAACCCAAGCAGAAAGCTGTTCAGTTTCGAAATCCTGTGCAAAATCTAACCCGGGTTCTCAATCACTTAAATAATTCACTTTAATTATACCAATCCAACGCGTAAACGTCAAATAAACTGTGAACTTTTTAACAGTTTTTCAGAAAATCGTTCGGGAAACTTCGGGGTAAAGAAAAAAGCACCTGTCAGACATCAGACAGATGCTAAAAACTCATACTCCAAAATGCTTATTCCACTGTTCAATAATTCTCTTTTTGTTCTGAGATACGAAGCGAAGTATCTTCAGCAAATCGGCATCAGGAATTTTGCTTTTATTATGCTCTAAAATAACACGTTCCCCAACCCATATTTTAGTTGCATTTTCAGTCGGCCTGCCTTTACAAACGTGTACGTGAACCGGCTCACCGGCATCACCTGACCAAAAATATATTGTATAACCTAAAAGCTTATACAGCATTGGCAAGATGATTTCCTCCTTCGCGTGCCATCTCCCAAATCAAGGCTGCATTATCAGCAGCAAAATCTTTTAAATCTTCTATTTCAGCCTCGCTGTATCCCTCAAAAGAAGCTGTATCTAAGTCAGGCAAGGAAATCTGCAAATAGTCAAAGCCAGTATCTACAGGACGTTCAAAATAAACATCAATATGCTCACCGTTCTTATCCTTGCGTATATCATTAAAAGTAACAAGTGTTCCATCAGCGAATTCTACATATGTATATTTCATTTTGCTCACCTCGTTTTATAAACATCATGCATTGGTAACTAATTAATTGAACATCTCTTTTAATTGTATCATTTCCCAACCTACTGCGCAATAATAAGCCTATTATGTATATTAGAAAAAGCACCCTCCGCCGCCGCTTTCACGGCAGCAGAGGGCGCTTAAACCCAAAGCTATTTTATTTTACGACAACGTCAATTGCATCGTTTACCAATACAACCTCAACCTTGTCGCCATTTTTAATTTCTCCTGCAACAATCTTCTTGCCCAAGATGTTTTCAACAGTGTGGACAATCAGACGTTTCAACGGACGAGCACCGAAGGCAGGATCAAAGCCGGCCTTTGCCAGGAAAGCAACAGCCTCGTCAGTATAAGTCAGCGTCAGCTCAAGCTGCTTGTTCAGGCGGTCACCCAGCTCATGCAGTACCAGTTTAACGATTTCCTTAATCTGTTCTGCCTGCAGCGGTTTGAACACAACGATGTCATCAACACGGTTCAGGAATTCCGGACGGAAGAAGTTCATCAGCATCTGCTGAATCTTTTCTCTGTCCATAGAGCCCTGCGCCTTCATAATCTCGTTGCTGCCAAGGTTACTGGTCATAATAATCAAGGTATTCTTGAAGTCAACGATACGGCCTTTACCATCAGTCAGACGGCCATCATCCAGAACCTGCAACAATACGTTAAAGACATCTGCATGTGCCTTTTCGATTTCGTCCAACAGGATTACGCTGTACGGATGACGGCGTACAGCCTCGGTCAGCTGACCGCCTTCGTCATAGCCGACGTATCCGGGAGGCGCACCGATCAGACGAGATACGGTATGCTTCTCCATGTATTCGCTCATATCGATACGAACCATGTTGCGTTCATCATCAAAGAGTACCTCGGCCAAGGTCTTAGCCAGCTCGGTCTTGCCGACACCGGTAGGACCAAGGAAGATAAAGGAACCAATCGGACGATTAGGATCCTTGATACCGGCACGCGCACGGATAACAGCCTCGCTGACAGCCTTGACTGCTTCATCCTGACCGATAACATGCTCGTGCAGGATTTCCTCCAGATGAACCAGTTTAGCACGTTCACCGGTGCCTAAGCGGGCAACAGGAATGCCGGTCCAGGTGCTGACAACTTTGGCGATATCCTCTTCGTCAACCTCTTCCTTGAGCATAACATTATCATTGCCGTTTTCATCCTTCTTGGACAAAGCAGCCAATTCCTTCTGCAGCTCAGGCAGACGGCCGTATTTCAATTCAGCCATCTTGTTCAGGTCATAGTCGCGCTCAGCCTGCTCCATCTGGTTTTTCACAGCATCAATTTCCTTCTTTACCTCACGTACACGAGCAATAGAAGCCTTTTCTGCATCCCAGCGTTTAACAAGCTCGTCATTTTCCTTACGCAGTTTTGCCAGCTCCTCGTTCAGCTTAGCCAAACGATCCTTGGACTGAGCATCCTCCTCTTTGCCCAAAGCCTGAGCTTCGATTTCCAGCTGCAGAATACGACGTTTGCTTTCATCAAGCTCGGTCGGCAGCGAATCAATTTCGGTACGCAGACGGGCAGCAGCCTCATCTACCAGGTCAATAGCCTTATCAGGTAAGAAACGGTCATTGATATAACGGTTAGAAAGCACAGCAGCAGCAACCAGGGCAGCGTCTTTAATGCGCACGCCATGATGTACCTCATAGCGCTCACGCAGGCCACGCAGGATGGAAATTGTATCTTCAACGCTCGGCTCCTTAACCATTACCGGCTGGAAACGACGCTCCAGCGCACTGTCCTTTTCAATATACTTACGGTATTCGTTCAGCGTAGTTGCACCGATACAGCGCAGCTCGCCGCGTGCCAGCATCGGTTTCAGGATGTTGCCTGCATCCATAGCGCCTTCGGCAGCACCGGCACCGACAACGGTATGCAGCTCATCAATAAACATAATAATCTGACCGGCGCTTTCGCTGACAGCCTTCAATACTTTTTTCAGACGCTCTTCGAATTCACCACGGTATTTGGCACCGGCAACCAAAGCCGCCAGGTCCAGAGCATACAGGGTTTTATTCTTCAGGCTTTCCGGTACATCGCCGGCAATAATACGTCTTGCCAGACCTTCAACGATGGCAGTTTTACCAACGCCTGGTTCACCGATAAGCACCGGGTTATTTTTCTTACGACGCGAAAGGATTTCAATCGTACGACGGATTTCCTCATCACGGCCGATTACGGGGTCCAACTTGCCTTCTTTAGCTTTTACTGTCAGATCCTGGCCGTATTTTTCCAGCGTCTTTTTAGTTTCATCATTCGCTTCGCTATTTTGATACTGCATAAATGCCGCCTCAACTTTTTTCTTATCTATACCATATTTACGGAAGAGCGATACAACATCGCTGTCACCGTCACTGGCCATAGCTGCAACCAGCTGGCCGATGCCGATTTCTTCCTTACCTTGTCCCAGAATAGCCATTACTCTGGCAAAGCCGGTACCCATCATCAGCTGACGGTCCTGACCTTTTACTCCGGGGATTTTTTTTACTAAAGCCTTAGCATCCTTGCTGAAAGCATTTTCATCAATGTGCAGGCTCTGCAGCAAATATTTAAAGAAGCCGTCGCTGCCGCACAATGCTGCCAGAACATGTGCCGTTGTCAGCTCCTGGTGATAGTTCATAACTGCCTGCTGCTGAGCAGCCTCCAATATAGCCTTTACCTCTTCACTGTAGCGTTCATTCATCACGCTGCACCTCCTTCTATCAGGTTCAATAGCGGTCAATAACCGAATGGAGTTGACTCTTTTCCATTTCCGGACCACTATTCACTTTCTAATTGCTATTATATCAGTAAAAGTCAAAAAGTCAAATAGTTTTCTGTGTTAATTCAGTGAAAAATCACCGTCATTTTGTTGACATATTGTTATGTTTGTGGCAATATTAATAACATGTCGTTCTGTCGGCCAAGTACTCTTTACCCCAAAGACCATCGGCTAACCCCGGCCGTTTTGACCTTTATGCGTACTTCCACCAACAGGTCTATAATTATATTATTTGTCATGTTTTTATGAGGAGGAACCAAAATGTCACCTACCAGCTTATTGCGCGGTATTGCCTTTTTGCTGCTTTTGCAATGGGTATCCACGCTTATCATCAACGCCCTCGGCGTACCCTTTCCGCCCGCTCTTTTGGGAATGCTGATTTTAACGGCACTTCTCTGCGGCAACGTTATTCCGGCAAGCTCCATCGAGGGCATCTGCGATATCCTGATTTCCAAAATGGGTATGCTGTTTTTACCGGCAGGCGTCAGCGTTATATTATATGTAGATGTTATCAAAGCTGAGCTGCTGCCCATTACTGTTACCATTGTTGTCTGCAGCATTGTCGTTCTGAGCGTTACAGCCTTCTTTATCGAAGCAATGCTTAAAGGAAAGGAGAGTCAATGATGCTTTTTCCTGACGTTTTACTTAACTCACCGCTCTTTGGCATCGGTCTGACGGTTATCCTGTACGTTATCAGCGAAATCATCATCGACCGCTTCAGCCTGAACATCATTCCGCCCTTCGTTATCGCCTGCCCTCTGGTCATTGCTGTCATCGTTCTGGCGCCCGGCGTAGAGTACAAACAGTACGAGGCAGGTGCGGAATTCATTAACTTTCTTTTAGGACCGGCAACCATCGCTCTGGCCCTGCCCCTGTACAAGAACCGTGAAATCATCATGGCCAAGGCCGGTGCTATTGCCGGCGGCGTTACATTGGCAACGCTTTCGGCTATCATCGTCGTTTACTTCTGCGGCAAGGCCATGGGTACCAGTGAGCAGGTTCTGCTTTCGCTCATTCCCAAATCCATTACGACGCCAATCGCCATTGATGTTTCCAAAACCATCGGCGGTATTCCGGCGTTGACTACAGCTGCTGTTATCTTCACCGGCATGCTGGGAGCAACCTTCAATCACAAGCTGCTGCGTCTTTTGGGAATCAAAAACCATTTGGCTGCCGGTCTTGCTATCGGCGCCTCCAGCCACGGCCTCGGCACCAGCGTCTGCGCCAATGTCAGTCCCATTCAGCTGGCTATCGGCGGTGTAGCGATTGCCCTTACCGGCATCAGCACCTCTATCCTGGCACCGATTTTACTGCCGATTTTAAAAAGCATCTGGTAAGCAGATAAAGCAAAAGCCCAAATTCTCACATACATTTCATGTGGGAATTCGGGCTTTTTTGTTTTTAGAGATGCGGAATAATCCCGCGCAGCTCGGAAAAAATTACTGCCGCCTTATCTGCAGGATATACGCTGCACGGCAGCAGATCCTCCGTGCGCCAGCCTTTGTTTTCTTCCGCCAGCTTGGTCAGTGCTTCTTCCAAATCATGTGCCAGCACAACAGCAATCGCATCAAGATAAAATTCGCTGTTGACGCAGGGCTCATCAATCATACTGTGGCTGTGATATGTTTTGTTGTGTCGCCAAACGTAAATGTTCATGCAGTATCCCTCCGTTCATGGTCATATTTGTTTAATTCTTGGGAGTGAGCAGTTTTTCCTGCTAAAAGACCCCAAAGTCGAAACAACGTAAAAAAGGACTACCACGCTAAGCATGATAGTCCTCAAATTATCTGTATATAAATTATTTGCCCAGGATTTCGTTGACGTAGTTTACCGCACTGACAGCGTTCGGTGCATAATGCTCGGCACCGATGGTATCAGCGTATTCCTGCGTGAGCACCGCACCGCCGACAACAACCTGACAGTCACATTCATTATGCAACGCAGCAATAGTTTCTTCCATTGCGCCTACTGTCGTTGTCATCAATGCAGATAAACCGACAACCTTGGCGTCAGTTTTCTTAGCTGCCTCCACAACTGCTTCCACAGGCACATCCTTGCCCAAGTCAAGCACGCGATAACCATAGTTTTCCAGCAGTACCTTAACGATGTTTTTGCCGATATCGTGGATATCACCGTGGACGGTAGCGATAATTACCGTTTCTCCCTGCGTTTCGCCCACGCCGACAGCCTCACGGATAACCTCAAAGGCAGCCTTCGCCGCATCCGCGCTCATCAGCAGCTGCGGCAGGAAGAGAGTTTTCTTTTCAAAGCCATGACCGACAAAATCAAGCGCCGGAATCATATACTTGTTGATGATATCCAAAGGCTTTTCGCTTTCCAAGGCCTTGGCTGCTGCCTGACGCGCAGGTCCCTGCAGTCCTTTGACAATGGCATCGTAAAGTCCCATTTCGCTTACTGTTGTCGCAGCAGCCTTCGGCGCATCAGCATAATGCTGCACGTATTCCTTGCAGCCCTCGTCATAGCCTGCCAGCGCACGATAGCCGTAATAAGCATCCATCATCGGCTTGCTCTGCGGATTGATGATGCCGCAGGAAAGACCTGCTGCCATCGCCATGCTGAAGAAGGTGCTGTTGACGGCATCACGGCCGGGAAGACCGAACGAAATGTTGGAAACACCCATAACAGTGTTAATGCCACGCGCCTTCATTGTGCGGATAACCTCACAGGCAATCGCCGCGTTATCAGCACCGGTGGAAATAGTCAGTGCCAGCGGGTCTACAACTATATTGCGGCTTTCAATGCCGTATTCGGCCGCACGGGCGATAATTTTTTCAGCCACAGCGATACGTCCTGCGGCAGTTGCAGGAATACCGCTGTCATCAAGACACAGTGCAACCAGTACAGCGCCGTATTTTTTAGCCAGCGGCAGCACATGCTGCAGGCTGTCCTCCTTGCCGTTGACGGAATTCAGCATCGGCTTGCCGTTATAGAGGCGCAGCGCTCTTTCCATTGCTTCGTAATTAGATGTATCAATCTGCAGCGGCGTATCGGTAATCGCCTGCAGCGCCGGCACAGCCTTCGCAGCCATTGCCGCTTCGTCAATACCAGGCGTACCAACGTTAACGTCCAGAATCTGCGCGCCTACGCCAATCTGCTCCAGACCGAGGCGGCACACATAATCAAGGTCACTGTTGACCAATGCTTCCTTCAAACGCTTTTTGCCTGTAGGATTGATGCGTTCGCCAATAATTATAGGACCTTCGCCAAGATGCACTGCCTTGCCGTAGGAGGATACCGCCGTCAGACGGCAATCACGCGTACCTCCGGGCTGCAGAGTTTTGCATTTGGCAATCATCTGCGCAATATGCTCCGGCGTTGTACCGCAGCAGCCGCCGACGATGCTTGCGCCCTTGTCTGCGAGCTCGTACATCAGCTCCGCATATTCCTCCGGGCCAACATCAAAACAGGTTTTGCCGTCACGCTGTACCGGCAGACCGGCATTCGGATTGATGATCAGCGGCAAGCTGGTTGCTGCCAGCATCTGCGGAAATAATTTACCCACCTGCACCGGTCCCAAACCGCAGTTAAAGCCGATGGCATCTACGCCCAGACCTTCGCACATCAGAGCGGCAGCCTCAACCGTAGCACCGGTCAACAGCTTGCCATCCTCGTCAAAGGTCATGGTCACACAAATCGGTAAATCACAGTTTTCCTTAGACGCCAAAACCGCAGCTTTGATTTCATATGTGTCGCTCATCGTTTCGATAAGAATCAGATCCGCACCGGCAGCAGCGCCGTAACGTACCATTTCGCCGTAGGCTTCTACTGCCTTTTCAAAAGGCAAATCGCCATAAGGAGCCAACAGCTTGCCTGTCGGTCCCAAATTCAGCGCAACAAATTTATTTTCCCTGCCACCGCAGGCCTTCTTGGCAATCGCCACAGCCGCTTCGATGGTTTCCTTGCAATCCAGACCGGAGCCTGCCAGCTTCAACGGATTAGCACCGAAGGTATTGGATTTTACGATATTGGAGCCTACATCAAGATAACTGCGATGCACAGCCTCTACAATATCGGGGTGTGTAAAATTCCAGCTTTCGGGCAGCTCACCCGGCTGCAGACCGCGTGCCTGCAGCTGTGTGCCGGTGGCACCATCAAAGAACAGCATTTGCTTGCCTAACAATTCCTTAAAATTCATAAATTAAATCTTCTCCTCAAACTTTCTTAATATCGGTATCTCTGTAAGGACAATTTATATTACTGCAGGTCATACATTTATTCTGCACGCAGGCAGCATCCTCCGATAAGCCGATGATTGCCGTCACCGACTTGGACGGAGCCATCATCAGTCCGTCAGTCAGCGTCAGGCCGATGCGTTTGGCGCAGTTCAGCACTGCGAACAGCTGACGCTGCTCCTCCAGCGGCCAATCACCATAGCCCGGCGAAAAACGCGGACGCTGCAGCAGACCGCCGGTTTCCGCCTGCGCCTGCACCTCATCGCAATAGCTTTCAATCAGCGCCGCTGCCACGGCCTGAGCCGCCGCGCCTTCAGCAACGCTGATAAGTGCGAGGCGGCGGGCTGCGTCCACCCTGCTTCCGAGCGTTGCCCCCATAAGCAGCACCGTGTCGCAGCCCTTCAAATGGCGCGCCAGTGCACGCGAATGAAAGCGCACGCCGCAGTCCAGCGTTACGCCTGCTTCATCTGCCGTTATCGCATGCTTTTGCAGGATATATCGTGCCTGCACCTCATTGCGCAGCTTCAGATAAACAGTATCCACTAAAATTTCTGCTGCCTTATCTCCCGGCTTAGCCCGCAGATAGCGCAGCGCTTCCTTTTGCTTAAATTCCATAACAATAACCTGACTTTTGCGCCATAGCGCAGGACTATTTATCTACAATCTCTCCGAGATTATTCATAATACCGGCAAAAATTTCCGGCTTGTTCATCGTATAGATGTGTACATTGTCAAAACCATTGGCAATCAAATCAATAATCTGACCGGTAGCATAAGCGATACCCGCCTGCTTCAGTGCTTCCGGCTTATCGGCAAACTTTTCTACCATTGCACGGAACTGCGGCGGTAGCTTGGTACCGCTCAGCTGGCAGATGCGGATAATCTGCTTGGCATTCGTCACCGGCATAATGCCCGGCACTACCGGCACATTGATGCCCGCACGCAACAGGCGGAACATATAGTTATACAAAATCGTATTATCAAAAAACATCTGCGTCACTAAAAAGTCAACGCCTGCATCCACCTTATACTTGGTGTTTTCTATATCCTTTTCCAATGAGCCGGATTCGGGATGGCCTTCGGGATAAGCAGCACCGCCGACGCAGAAATCGCCTTGCTGCTTTACAAAACGCATCAGCTCACTGGCATGGGCAAAGCTGCCGATTTCCTCGCCCTGCATATCTGCCGGGATATCGCCGCGCAGCGCCAGAATATTTTTTACGCCGAAGCCCTGCAGCTGTCCAAGTACCTCTGCCAGCTTTGCTTCATCAGCCTTTACACAAGTCAGATGAGCCAGCGCCGGCATGCCGTTATCCTGTACCTTTTTAGCCAATGCTGCCGAATAGCCTACCGTGCTGCCGCCTGCTCCATATGTAACGCTCATATAAGACGGCTTGCTGGCTGCAATCTTGTTGACAATCTCCAGACTGTTTTGCAGCTCTGAACCCTGCTTAGGCGGAAACAGCTCGCACGAAAGATGGATTTTACCGTTTTTTAAGATATCAATTATTTTTTCCGATGTCATAATTATCCCCCAAAATCAAAAGCATTCGTATGACATTTTAACAGTTAGCGACATCTTTGGCAAACAAAAAGCAGAAGAAATTAACTAATAGGCGATAAAGCCTACCAAAATGATAAATATGTTACACACTAAAAATCCCGCAGCCGGATAAGC
>ENA-OPAC01000573-OPAC01000573.1-human-gut-metagenome-genome-assembly--contig:-NODE-573-length-20233-cov-4.161612_pt1 | contig 20233 bp, 13 predicted proteins | sample MGYA00241052_ERZ501420 | MGnify/ENA primary metagenome ERZ501420 (study PRJEB25962, sample SAMEA2042513) | human gut metagenome | biome: human gut; feature: human-associated habitat; material: faeces... | reverse complement strand
ATCGCCAGCCGCTGCGGTGTTTTCGCCAAAAGCGATATCCAGCCGCTGCTCAACCAGGGTGCGGAAAAAAGCGACCTGGCAGCCAGCATCTTCCACGCTGTAGCAAGCCAGGCCATCACCGGTCTTGCCAAAGGCCGTCCCATCAGCGGCAATGTGTTGTATCTTGGCGGTCCACTCACCTTTATGAGCTGTCTGCGCGATGCCTTTGACAGTGTTCTGAATATCAAAGGCATCTGCCCGGAAAACAGCCTGCTTTATGTAGCAATGGGTGCAGCCTTCTGTGCCGAGCACGAGGTGGACCTTACCACGCTGCCAGAAAAGCTGCAGGCAGCAGCAGCACAGCACAGCTTTGAGCATCTGCCGCCGCTGTTTAAAAACGAAGGCGAATATACTGTTTTTAAGAAGCGTCACTCTAAAGAAAGTGTCGCTATCGGTACCCCTGAGGAGGCCAGCGAAGCCTTTATCGGTATTGATTCCGGCAGCACGACCATTAAAATCGCTGTTATGAGTCCAGACGGCAAATTGCTTGACTCCTTCTACCAAAGCAATAAGGGTAATCCTGTTGTTGCCGTCCGCAATTATCTTACCGATTTCTATACAAAATATCCCCACTGCCGCCTGTTGGCAGGTGCAGTCACCGGCTACGGCGAGGAGCTGATTCGCCACGGCTTTGGTGTTGACTATGGTATCGTAGAAACCATGGCACACTTTTATGCTGCCCAATATCTGGAGCCGGAGGTAGATTTCATTCTTGATATCGGCGGTCAGGATATGAAGTGCCTGAAAATCCATAACGGTGCCATCGATAATATATTTCTGAACGAAGCCTGCTCCAGCGGCTGCGGCAGCTTTTTGCAGACCTTTGCCGAAATTCTTGGCTACACAGCCGAGCAGTTCGCGCAAATCGGTCTTAAAGCAGATATGCCGGTAGATTTAGGCAGCCGCTGCACCGTGTTTATGAACAGCAGCGTTAAGCAGGCACAGAAGGACGGTGCCTCCGTTGCCAACATCAGCGCCGGCCTGTCCATCAGTATTGTCAAAAACGCTTTATATAAGGTTATCCGTCCGGCCAGCAAAGAAGCCATCGGCAAGCACATCGTTGTTCAGGGAGGTACCTTCCTCAATGACTGCGTACTGCGCGCCTTTGAGCAGGAAATGGATTTGAACGTTATCCGTCCCAATATTGCCGGCCTTATGGGAGCTTACGGCGCTGCCCTGTACGCACAACGCCGCTACAAGGACGCACCGCATCAGACAACGCTGCTCAACCTGCAACAGCTGGGTGAATTCGTTCATACCGTCAAGGGTATGACATGCGGCCTGTGCAATAATCATTGCCACCTCACCGTCAACACCTTTGCCGGCGGCAAACGCTTTATCAGCGGCAACCGCTGCGAGCGTCCCATCACCCACATGGCCCCCAAGGATGAGCTGAACCTGTACCGTCAAAAGCTGCAGCTGCTCAAGGAATTGCCCGTTAACGAAACGCCGAAACGCGGCATTATGGGTATACCTATGGGCCTAAATATGTATGAGCTGCTCCCATTCTGGAATGCCTTGCTCTCCAGCCTGGGCTTCAATGTTGTCCATAGTCCGATTGAAGATAAAACTATTTACCGTCTTGGTCAGGGAACCATCCCCAGCGACACCGTCTGCTATCCGGCCAAGCTTATGCACGGTCATATCAAATGGCTGCTGCAGCAGGGAATAACCAATATCTTCTATCCCTGCATGACCTATAATATAGATGAACAGGGCACGGAAAACTGCTATAATTGCCCTGTCGTAGCCTATTATCCCGAAGTGCTGCACGCCAATATCCGTGATCTGAATAAGCCCGAGATACATTTCTTCTATGATTATCTTGGCCTGCTGCATAAAAAGAAGCTGGTCAAAAAGCTGCAGGAAATGTTTGCCAAGGCTTATCCGGATATCACTAAGGATGAAATCCGCAAGGCAGTTGATGCTGCCTTCACTGCCTTTTATGACTATGAAGCACAGGTAAAGGCTAAAGGACAGGAAATCATCAGTAAGGCACGCGAAGAGCATAAGCCTATCGTTGTACTGGCAGGCCGTCCCTATCACATCGACCCTAAGGTCAACCACAGTATCGACCGCCTGATTACTAACATGGGTGCTGCCCTCGTCAGCGAGGATGCCGTAAGCAGTCATATTAAGACCAAGGAACTCAACCGCGACCTGCAGGTGCTCAACCAGTGGACCTATCACGGTCGCCTGTATGCGGCAGCCGAATATGTTGCCCAAAATACTGATATGCACCTTATTCAGCTTGTAAGCTTCGGCTGCGGCTGCGATGCGATTACGGCCGATGAATGCCGCCGCCTCCTCGAAGAACGCGGACGCATCTATACACAAATAAAAATAGACGATATCGACAACCTTGGTGCTGCCAAAATCCGCATCCGCAGTCTGTTCTCCGCAGCCCAGCTTTTCGATATAGATAATAATTAAAGGAGATTTGCATATGCTACCAGCAGCTAACGTTAAGTTTACCCCCTTCACGGAGGATATGAAAAAAACGCATACTATACTTGTACCAGGCATGCTGCCTATGCATTTTTCACTGCTGCAGGCAGCACTCGTAAGCTGCGGCTACAAAGCCGAGGTTCTGCACAACACCGGTCGCGAGGTAATCGAAACCGGTCTGAAATACGTCAATAATGATATCTGCTATCCGGCGCTGCTGGTTATCGGCCAGCTGATAAACGCTTTGGAAAGCGGCAAATATGATTTGGAGCACACTGCGCTGATTATCACCCAAACCGGTGGCGGCTGCCGTGCCTCCAACTATATCTATCTGCTGCGCAAGGCTTTGGAAAAAGCCGGCCTTACGCACATCCCTGTCATCAGCCTCAACGTCAACGGTCTGGAGCAGCAGCCCGGCTTCCATCTGGATGCATCCATGGTGCATAAGTTTTTGGCTGCCGTTGTTTACGGCGATACCCTGATGTACCTGACGAATAAAACACGTCCCTATGAGGTTGTACAAGGCGCTGCCGACAGACTGGCGCAAAAATGGCTGGCACGCTTAAGCGAAGCCTTCAAGAGTGGCAAGGCGCAGGCTTTAGGTACCATCAAGCAGCTTACTAAGGCTATTGCGCACGAATTTGCGGATTTGCCTATCACCAACAAGGAGAAAACTAAGGTCGGTATTGTCGGTGAAATCTACATCAAATATGCCGCTTTAGGCAACAACAATCTGGAAGCCTTCCTGCAGCGTCAGAACTGCGAATATATGCTGCCCGGTCTGATGAATTTCATTATGTACTGTGTTGATACTTATCTTACGGACTATAAGCTTTACGGCGGCAGTCTGCTTAAATACAGTGTCAACAAGAGCGCTATGTGGTATTTAAAATATATGGAAGGCATACTGCATCAGGCTCTCAGTATCGCTCCCTTCAGCGCCCCCGCCACCTATGAGGAAACCAAGGCTATGGCCAAGGGTGTTATCGGCTACGGCAACAATATGGGCGAAGGCTGGCTGCTGACTGCCGAAATGCTGGAGCTGGTGCACAGCGGCTACACCAATATCATCTGCGCTCAGCCCTTCGGTTGCCTGCCTAACCACATCGCAGGCCGAGGCATGATTAACAAAATCAAGGAGATTGCCGAGGAGGCCAACATTCTGGCACTGGACTACGATGCCAGCGCTGCCCGCGTCAATCAGGAAAACCGCATTAAGCTGATGCTGGCGACAGCGAAGTAAAAGAAGCATAAAAAGATTCAAAGGCGTTCTACCGTACTTAAGTAGAACGCCTTTACTGTTTTTGCCCCTTAACGACAGCCCTTTTCAAAGAAAACCTCCGCAACATCCCACAGCCAATAATTTACAATCTTTTTGCTTGTAGCACACAAATATGCTGTGCTATAATATTCAGCGCAATTTTATAGAATGAAAGTAAGGTGCTTGATATATTATGGAAAACAAACTCACTCCCCGCGAATGGCTGCCGTTAATCGGCATGACCGTTTCCGCTTTTATTTTTAACACATCGGAATTCATGCCCATAGGCCTTTTGTCCGATATCGCCGCAGACTTCCGCATGACGGAAGCGCAGGCAGGCATGCTGATTACCATTTATGCCTATGTCGTAATGCTCATGAGCCTGCCGCTGATGATTGCCGCTTCCCGCTATCCGCTGCGCAAGCTTTTGCTGGCAACCATCAGCCTGTTCGCCGTATCGCATGTAGCCTCTGCCTTCGCCACCGGCTTTTGGACGCTGCTGCTTTCGCGTATCGGCGTAGCTTTCGCCCACTCCATTTTCTGGTCTGTCGCCTCGCCTATCGCCGTGCGTCTGGTCAAAGGTCCCTTTAAAGCACTGGCTATGAGCATGATTGTCACCGGTACGGCCATCGCCATCATCGTCGGCCTGCCATTAGGACGTATCATCGGCCTTTACGTAGGCTGGCGCATGGCCTTTATGTGCATCGCCGTTTTGGCCTTCATCGTATTGGCCTATATGTTCTTCGTTTTCCCCAAGCTGGAAAAAAGCGAACCGTTTACGCTTTCGCAGTTGCCGGTAATGCTGAAAAATCCTGTGCTCATCGGCCTCTATATGATGTCCTTTTTGCTCCCCACCGGCTATTATACCGCCTACAGCTATATCGAGCCTTACCTGAAGCAGATTGCGATAATGGATGATGCCTGGATAACCATCACCTTGGTTATTTTCGGTGCTGCCGGACTTTTGGGCAGCGCAGCCTTTTCCAAATGGTACGATAAATGCCGCTATCACTTCTTCCGCATCACCGTACTTGGCGTTGCAGTTGTTTTGCTGCTGCTCTACCCCGTAAGCTTCAATCATTATCTGCTGGTGCTGCTCTGTGCAATCTGGGGCATCTTCGTTACGGCCTTCAACGTTGTAGGCCAGGCAGAGCTTTTGCGCACAACTACTATGAGCACCTCCGCTGTAGCTATGTCGATTTACTCCGGCATTTATAATCTTGGTATCGGCAGCGGCAGCTATCTGGGCGGACTTATCTGTACGCATGCTTCCATCGCTTATATAGGTCTCGGCGGCGGCGCAATCGTGCTGCTTTCCTTTATTTACTGTGCCTTTTTCCTTATTCCCGCTATGCGTCGCCAGCAAGAGGAAGCTGAAAAATAAATTTAACAGCCGAAAAGCGTATAATAAACTGTATATTAAATTTCCTCACTTGCTATATTTCCTGTTTTTATTTATAATTAAGAGATACGTAAGATTACAAAGAAGGAGATTTTCTATCAATATGTCTGCAAGTACAACCAAAACCAAGAATCAACCATCCCGTAAGCCTGTATTGCTGGATTACTTAAAAGCCTTCACTAAGGATAAATTAATTTTTGCAGCGCGTCAGCTCTGCATCACCTACAGCAAGCTCAAAAAGGACGAGCTGGCAGAAAAAATCTGCACAGAAATGCAAAAGCCGGAAATTGCAGCAAAACGCTTTGCTATTATGCCGGACGAAAATATTCAGGCCTTCGAAGCAGCCCTGGAGAAAAAATGCTTCCACCCTACCTACAGTGAATATGCACTGCTGCTGCCCTTTATTTCTATGGGCTACATTGTTTCCTATCCCGACGACTGCTTTGAAGCAGTAAAGGAAGCACGCACTGTCTACAAAAAAATCAACACCGCAGATTTCCAGGCTCACCGCCAACAGCTGGCATGGCTTTTGGACTGCATCACCGCAATGTCCAGCCTGCACCTTATTCTGCCGGTAGAATTTTTCTGCGAAATGTACAATCAAAAAGCAGGCTTTGAGCTTACTCCGGAAACTCTGCCGCAATTACTTGCCGAGGTTCCAAGCAACTTTAACCCCTGCGCAATTAAAGATGGCCGCATCCTGCTCAAGAAAAATGACAGCGATGATTTCTACACCAGACTGGAGCAGGGCAGAAAGCCCTTCGGCCTGTATAAGCCTACCGTAAAGGAAATCACCATGCTTTCCCACTACGGCTATCTGCAATCTACCACCGCATATCAGGATCTGCATGACTTCTTCACTCAGGAACTGAATGTTGCGGCATTGGATGCACATTACTGGTGCCAATACATCTATGAATTCGAAAACTCCAACACCGACGGTAATACCTCTGAGCTGATTCAGAAGCTGCAGGCTAACATCCCCGCATGGAACAATTACAGTCACCTCGGCAGACTTTCCGTACTGCTGCAGAACGCCCGTAACAATGCTACCCGTATGTTCTGCCTCGGCGGCCACACTCCCAACGAAACTATCAAGCTGCTGCGCGACGCACAGCAGGCAGCTCAGCAAAATACCCGTGTAGGTGCCAAAGCGAAAAAGGTTTATCCTAACGATCCCTGTCCCTGCGGCAGCGGCAAAAAGTATAAAAAATGCTGCGGTAAAAAGCACTGAGCAGCAGGCTATGCTTTAGTGTAAGAAGGAATTGCAATGAAGAAATTTTTAGTCGTTGATTTTGAATTTACTACCTACGAGCGCCCTGTCGGCCGTCCGCGCGGCTTCTTTTCCGAGATTATCGAAATTGGCGCAGTGAAGCTGGACGGCGAACCGCTCACCGACTGCGGACGCATCCAAAGCTTTGTCAAACCACATTTTTATCCTAAGCAGGCTAAGGATTCTATGGATTTTTGCATGATTACCGCTAAGGATATGCAACAGGCCATTGAATTTCCTGCCATGGTGCAGGAGCTGGCAGCGCTGTACGAAAGCGGCGAAACCTACTTTGTAGCCTGGGGAACCGAGGATTACAAGGTACTGCAGACAGGCTGCGAGCGTCATAAAATCGAAAACCCCGTAAAATACGAGGATTATCTTGATCTGGCGCTGGCCTACCGCCTGTGGAAGGGTGATGATTACACCACCGGTCTGAAAAAGGCTACCGAGGAACAGGAGGTCAACACCGCCGGCCTGTGGCACACCGCCTTTGATGATGCCAACAACACCGGCAAGCTGCTGATTGAAATGTTTAACCGTGGCTGGAAGCTGGAGGATTTCTTCGCTGCCCGCGAGGTTTACGAAGCGGAGCGCGCTGCCCGTCAGGCAGAACGTGCCAAGCACCATAACGGTTACAGAAGATGGTAAAATTTTAAAGCACATAAAAAAAGCTATCACCGGGCTTTGCCCGCTGATAGCTTTTTTGCTTTTTTGCTTTTTATACTGTTTATCTTTTAATAACGGTTAAAAATCTCCTGCACCTCGTTGCGCTCCTGCGTCCGCAAAAGTGCCAGCTGCAGCAAAAGGCGTGCCTTTTGCGGATTAAGGTTATCCGCATACAAAAAGTCTTGCTCCTGCCACCGCTCCAAGCCTGCGGCAACAATACCGCTGCCGGTGCGGCTGGAACGCACAACCACAACGCCACGGCCAACAGCCTCCGCCAGCGCCGCTTCCACATCCTCATGAATGCTGCCCATGCCACTGCCGGCGTAGATAATGCCACGCGCGCCTGCTGCCAATGCCGCATCCACAAACACGCGGTCCTCACCGATATGCGTGTAGATGATATCCACGCGCGGCAAAGCAGTAACACCAGTTATGTCAAATTCGCTCTGCAGTGTGTGCGGACGCACGCTGCGATAATAGTAATGTACCTCACCGCCAACGATAAAGCCTAAAGGACCACCGTTCGTTGCCTTGAAGGTTGCCACATTCGCCGTGTTTGTCTTGGTCACGTCACGCCCGCTGTAGATTTCATCGTTCATCATCACCAGCACGCCCTGTCCGGCGCTTACAGCATCCACAGCTACCTTAACAGCGTTGATAATATTCAAAGGTCCGTCGGCACTGACTGCGGTGGCAGGACGCATTGCGCCCACGAGTACCACCGGCTTAGCACTCTTTACCGTCAGGTTCAAGAAGAAGGCCGTTTCTTCCATAGTATCGGTACCATGGGTAATAACAACACCGTCGACATCATTCTGCGCCAGCAGCTCATTGCAACGCTGCGCCAGACGCAGCAGCAACGCATCGGTAATACTGCTGCTGTCGATATTGCACAACTGCTCGCCGCTGATATGCGCCAGCTCGCCCAGTTCAGGCACACCTGCCAGCAAATCGGCAACGCTGTAGGCACCGGCAGTATAGCCAGTCATCTGGGTACCGGAAGCAGCCTTGCCGGCAATAGTGCCGCCGGTTGCTAAAATTACAATGTTCTTCAACTCAGTTTTTTCCATCAGCCTGACCTCCATCAGTCCTTCTTTCAGCTTCGCAGCCAATGCTTATTTTACCAGGCCCTTTTCCTGCAGATAATCGGATACCATGTCTGCAGCTTCGGCAGTAATCTTAATGCATTTAGTTCTGTATTCCGGTGTGCCGAAGCTCAGACGGTTCAGCGCTCTGCAGCATGAAGCACCGAAATGCTTGCTAAAGCGCTCATGAAACTCATGCGTATATTTATAGACCTCTGTCTGATGCTTTTCAGACGGGTCCAATCTGCCCACGATAGAGCTGATAACCAGGCAGGAGCCGCTCAGCGCACCGCACACGCAGCCGCTGCGGCCGATACCGCCGCCCATGCCGGACACCATGCGAATTGCCACATCCGGCAGGCCCAGCTTTAAGCCGTCATTGCACGCCTTAACTACGGATTCTACGCAGTTATTGCCCTCGTTATGGTACTGCTCTGCTAAATCATAAATTTCCTTCATATTCTACGCCTCCAAAAAATAACCTAATCCTGTTTATTTTAGCAAGCATAGAACAAAATAGCAAGAAAAATGCTGTAACCGAAAAGCCACAGCATTGTATATCAAAGTCCGAACATAGTCTTAGCCAACTTCGTTCCGCTCTCTGTTTTAAAAATCCGCTCCACAGCTTTGGCAATATTCTCCTTCGACATGCCATCCTCATAAAAGTTTACTATAAAATCAGCTTCCACAAGCAGCTGATAATCAAGACCGTCAATGATATTATACGTATGGTGATGACCGACAAGATAGCAGATGCGTTCAATTTTTTTAGGGGCATACCCAACCTTTTGCAAAAGCCCGCGTGCTACCGACGGTCCCTCCTGCTCCTGAATTTTACCAGTGCAATGACCGGCGCCGTACTTGGCTTCACCCGGCTTAATACCGCAGTCATGCACAAGACCTGCCGCCTCCACAAGCTCTGTCAGCTCTGCATCTGCACCCTCGCTCTCAGCCAGCTGCTTTACCAGACTGGCAACCTTAATAAAATGCTGACAGCGGCGTGCATCTCCTGCAAAAAAATCTACCATCTCGTTATATAAAGCAACGTTTTTATTCATAGCATTCACTCCAATCCGACTAAAATACGATTCAATCTTATTTTGGCCTAAACAATGCAGTTTTGCAAGTTTTTTCGCCATAATAAGATTATAAAAGCATTCTCCTCCAACACACAGAAAAGCGCTCTTAGCCTGCATTACGCAAGACATCGAGCGCCTTCCTGTTTTATTAGGGAGTTTGATTAGGGAGAAGCAAATTATTTTTCCTCAATAGGATAATCCTGCAGAGCATCATAGCCTGTTTCACCGGTACGAATCTTAACAACATCCTCAACATCATAGATGAAGATTTTGCCATCGCCGTATTTGCCGGTATACAGAACCTGCTTAGCAACATTGACTACTGCTGCAACAGGAATTGCGGAAACAATCATTTCAACCTTTACCTTCGGCAGCAGGTGAGCAGCAACCTCAGCACCACGATACATTTCCGTGGAGCCCTTCTGGATGCCGTAGCCCAAAACCTTAGTAACAGTCATGCCGGTAATTCCCAGCTTATCCAAAGCATTTTTCAATGCTTCGAAACGATTTTGCGAGGTAATAATAACAACCTTGCTCATCTTTACTGCGCCTGCAGGCTTAGCTGCAGTTTCCTTGACCGGAGTAACATAAGTAGTAGTAACAGAGGTCTGTTCCTCCAACGGAGTTTGCATAAAGTCGGCATAGCTGCTGAGCAGGCTATGCTCTTCCATATCCAGGCCTTTAATTTCTTCGGATTCCTTAACACGCAGACCGAAGAGTTTATCAAGAACTTTAAAGATAATCGTCATCGTAATCGCAACATAGATTGCTACAACTACAACGCCGAGGATTTGTTTTACCAGGAAATCAGTACCGCCACCATAGAAGAGGCCGCCGTCAAGAGCGAAGAGACCGGTTGCGAGAGTACCGAAGGCACCGCAGCCACCGTGAACAGAAATTGCACCGACAGGATCATCAATCTTCAGCTTCTGGTCGAAGAATTCAACAGCAGCAACTACCAGCACACCGGCAATCAAGCCGATGATTAAAGCGCCGGCCGGGCTTACCATGTCGCAGCCTGCGGTAATTGCTACCAGACCTGCAAGCACGCCGTTCAGTGTCATGGATACATCAGGCTTGCCGTAGCGAATCCAAGTGTAAATCATAGTTGCGGTAGCAGCAGCTGCTGCAGCCATGTTAGTGGTAATGAAGATAGCACCCATGGAAACCAAGGCGTCATCACCGGTTGCGCAGACGGTGGAAGCACCGTTGAAGCCAAACCAACCGAACCAGAGAAGGAAAACGCCCAAGGCACCAAGCGGAATGCTGTGACCGGGAATAGCGTTTACCGTACCGTCTGCATTGTATTTGCCGATACGCGCACCAATCATCTTGGCACCGACGAGAGAAGCAACGCCGCCTACCATATGAACGGCAGTAGAACCGGCGAAATCGTGGAAACCCATCTGTGCGAGCCAGCCGCCGCCCCAAATCCAGTGACCGCTGATCGGATAGATAACAGCGCTGATCAATACACTGTAAATGCAATATACCAGGAAGTTGGTACGTTCTGCCATCGCACCGGAAACAATAGTTGCTGCGGTTGCACAGAACATTGTCTGGAAGATGAAGTAGGCTGTGCTAGGATAGCTGGCACCGTAATCACCCTTAACGAAGAAGTCCGGCGCACCGATGAAGCCGCCGATATCTGTACCAAACATCAGGCCAAAACCCAAAACCCAGAAAACGATGGAGCCGAGGCACATATCCATGACATTTTTCATAACGATGTTGCCGGCATTTTTTGCTCTGGTAAAGCCTGTTTCAACCATTGCGAAGCCCGGCTGCATAGAAAATACCAGGAAGGCACCTATCAGCACCCATATAGTATCGGCAGATACATATTTGTCCATTTGTAAACACCCCTCAAATTATAATATTTTTTAACGTGTCATTGAGCAGCGCTCACATGGCATTAGCTAAAGAAAAAGGGGCGTACCCGATTTTTCGGATACACCCCATTGTGTATGAGTTTATATATATTATTTTATCTTAACACACCTTACTCAAGGCTGTCGAGAAGGCAACTGCAGCTTACTCATTTACACCAAACAACAACTCACCATAAGTCGGATAGTCGAGATACTTACCACCGGTCAAAGCTTCGGCAGCATCAACCGCACTTCTCAGCTTGCCCATTTCTTCAAGAACGGTATCGTGATAGTACAGAGCCTGTTTCTCGCTATCGCCGATTTCTGCTGCTTCCTTCAAGCCATCTTCCAGCTTCAGGGAGGATGCATACATTTCTCCGCCCAGCTTGCTCAGCTTATCGGCAAGTGCGCCTTCAAAGCCTGCGCTGACACCGGCAGCCTTTTTATCAAGTACTGCTTTGGTCAAATCTCCGGTATAAGCGGTAACTGCCGGGAGGATGTCCTTATGGAACATATCCAGCATGGTTGCTGCTTCGATAGAAATCGTGGTGCTGTAGTTCTCCAGCAGGATTTCTACACGGGATTCAACCTCGGCTTTAGTGAAGATGTTATGCTTTTCGAACAGCTCGATGTTCTTAGCATGTCCAAGATACGGCAGAGCCTCCGGAGTAGATTTAAGGTTCAGCAGACCGCGTTTGGCAGCTTCCTCAACCCATGCATCGGTATAACCGTTACCGTTGAAGACAATGCGTTTATGAGCCTTGTAGGTTTCTTTAACCAAATCATATACTGCTGCTTCCAGGTCAGGAGCATCTGCCAGCTTATCGGCAAATTCATCCAGCTCTTCGGCAACGATGGTATTCAGTACGATGTTGGGTCCGGCGATGGAGAACATGCTGCCCAGCATACGGAATTCAAATTTATTGCCGGTGAAGGCGAACGGAGAGGTTCTGTTTCTGTCGGTGTTATCCTTAACAAGAGCAGGAATGGTGTCATCGCTTACTTTAATGTAGCTTTCCGGGTTACCATTGTAAACCTTGTCTGCTGCAATAGCTTCGAGAACTGCAGTCAGCTCAGTGCCAAGGAACATGGAAACGATAGCCGGAGGAGCTTCGTTAGCGCCCAGACGATGGTCATTGCCGGCGCTGGCAACAGATACACGCAGCAGATCCTGATATTCATCAACAGCCTTGATAATTGCTGCCAGGAAGGTCAGGAAGCGAATATTTTTGTACGGTTCCTTGCCGGGATCCAGCAGGTTCAGGCCTTCTTCCGTAGATAAGGACCAGTTGTTATGCTTGCCGCTGCCGTTTACACCATCGAAGGGTTTTTCATGCAGCAGGCAAACAAGGCCATGACGCAGAGCAACACGTTTCATGAACTCCATCATCAGTTGGTTATGGTCAGATGCTACGTTGGTAGTGGTGAAGATTGGTGCCAGCTCGTGCTGTGCCGGAGCAACCTCGTTATGCTCGGTCTTGGCGAGTACGCCCAGCTTCCACAGCTCCTCGTCTAAATCCTTCATGAAGGAAAGTACTCTTTGTTTGATAATGCCGAAGTAGTGGTCGTCCAGCTCCTGGCCACGCGGAGATTTCGCACCGAAAAGGGTACGACCGGTGTAAACCAGGTCTTTACGTTTTTCCCACATTTTTTTATCTACGAGGAAATATTCCTGTTCCGGACCAACAGTACTGTTGACGCGGATAGTATCAATGCCGAACAGCTTCAGCAGCTTGCAGGCTGCTTTGCTGACTGCATTCATGGAACGCAGCAGCGGAGTCTTTTTATCCAGCACTTCGCCGGTGTAGGAACAGAAGGCTGTAGGAATGCACAGGCAGTTATCTTTGATAAATGCATAGGAGGTCGGGTCCCATGCTGTATAGCCGCGGGCTTCAAAGGTTGCACGCAAGCCGCCGGACGGGAAGCTGGAAGCATCTGGCTCGCCCTGAATCAGCTCTTTGCCGGAGAAATCCATGATTACACGGCCTTCGGCAGTAGGAGAAATGAAGCTTTCATGCTTTTCAGCAGTAATACCGGTCATCGGTTGGAACCAATGAGTAAAATGAGTGCAGCCATGCTCCAGAGCCCAATCCTTCATAGCATTGGCGATAATATTAGCAATTTCCAGATTCAGCGGAGTGCCTGCCAGCACTGCTGCCTTATATGCCTTATAGGTTGCAGTCGGCAGACGGTCCTTCATAACGCTTTCGTTAAAAACTAAGCTGCCAAACAGTTTCGGTACATCATTCATTGTAAAACCTCCCTAATTTCTCTCTGAGAATTTCCTTGGGTTTACGAAGTGTAAGCCCCTCATTTGAATTACATTTTTTGTGCTTTACAGATTTTCTTCTCTCTGGCTCTGTAAATAAGAAAGCACCGTCAGCTGCGCCCTGCGCTGCTACGGTGCTTCGTTGCACTTATCATGGGTAAGATATAAATTATAATTCTCACCGCTGATATAAAAGAAAAAGCAACCACGAAGTTTGGACCTTTCGATCCAACAACCACGTTGTTGCTTTATGCGCTTATTATAATACTAGGTTTTCAATTTGTAAAGAGGGTAAGAGGAAAAATTTTAATTTTTTTCTGCGTATACTAAAAAAGTATGCTTTTTTTGACTACAGCAGCGTGATTTTTATCAGATATAACTGATAAAAATCTAAAATCGCGAAAAGTTTCAGTTATATCTGAGAGAAATTCGATTTTCGTCTTGAATTTAAGATATAACTGATATATTATATAGATAGTGAGGTGATTTACATGATCAAAAGAGAATCTTACATGAAAAAAATCCGCCCATTCATTAACAGTGATTTAGTAAAAGTACTTACAGGTATCCGACGTTGCGGTAAATCTGTTATGTTAGATCTTATAAAAAAAGAGCTGTTACAACAAGGAGTTACTCCCCAACAGCTTATTTCCTATAATTTTGAAAATATGAGCTTCGCCAGGCTTTGCAATGCCCAGGCTCTTCATGATGAAATAATAAACAAAACCCAAGCTTTAACAGGAAAAATTTATCTTTTCTTTGATGAAATCCAAGAGGTAAAAGATTGGGAAAAATGTATTAATTCCTTACGTATAGAGCTTAATTGTGATATTTATATCACCGGTTCCAATGCCAAGCTCCTATCCGGTGAATTAGCCACTTATTTAGCAGGACGCTATGTAGAATTTGTTATTTATCCTTTTTCATTTTCTGAATTTATTGAGCTATATAATACTATACAGCCTAATACCAGTGAAGCAGAATGCTTCAAGAAATACCTGCACTTCGGAGGAATGCCCTATTTGGCAGCTCTGCAATATAACGAAGCTGCCTGCAAGCAATATTTACAGGATGTATATACATCAGTAGAACTGAAAGATATTGTACGCCGCAACAATATACGTGATGTTGACATGCTTGAACGCATACTTACCTACATAACTGCAAATATCGGTACCATTTTTTCTGCCAATGTGCTTTCTAAATATTTGAAAAGCGAAGGACGCAGCATGGCAACAGAAACCATTATCAACTACGTTAAAGCCTGCACCGATGCCTTTCTGTTTTATCAGGTAAAACGTCAGGATATACAAGGTAAAAAGCTGCTTGCTATCAACGAAAAATATTATGTGGCTGACCATGGCATCCGCGAAGCAGTCTTCGGCGGCAACATGAAGGATATCAATCTCATTCTGGAAAATATTGTTTATCTGGAGCTTTTACGCCGTGGTTATAAGGTGAGCATAGGCAAGGTAGATACCAAAGAAATTGATTTTATCTGTGAAAAACAGGATAAAAAAATTTATATTCAAGTTACGTACTTATTGGCTGCAGAAGAAACTATTCAACGTGAGTTCGGTGTTTACAATGAAATTACCGATAATTATCCGAAATATGTGCTTTCACTCGACGAATTCGATATGAGCCGTAATGGTATTATCCATAAAAATATCAGAGATTTTTTGACAGATTCATCTATATAACTGTTTAGAAAAATACCAAATTTAACATTATTAAAACCATTACGCATGCTCCTCAGCAGGATTTTTGCGTTCTGTAAAGAATTGTACAGTATAGAGTATGCAATGCAAAACGCAATATAACTAATTGCCAAGGAGGAACCCTTATGGAATTAACCGCTGTTGCGCAGCTGCGCCGCATGGTGCTGGAGCATTTATCCCGCTACACCTGGAATAACGAGTTGCCTGACCACGTCTACGATATTCTGCAGGAGGTACGCGAGGATACTCCGCGCTACCGCTGCTGTGTTTATAAAGAAAGAGCCGTACTGAAAAACCGTATTGATATGGCGCTGGGCCAGGAGTGCTCCAGCAATATCATCGAGGCTGCCAAGCTGACGCTGAACGAGCCTGAGCGCACCGATTTGCCGATTATCGACGTGCTCCCCGCAGCCTGCGACCAATGCCCGATTGATGCTTATTACGTTACCGATATGTGCCGCCACTGCATCACCCACAAATGCATGAATAACTGCCCGAAAAAGGCTATCAGCATTATTCAGGACCGCGCCTTTATCGATAAAACGAAATGTATCGAATGCGGTCGCTGCAAGCAGATGTGCCCCTACGGTGCGATTATCGAAATCCATCGTCCCTGCGTGCGTGCCTGCGCCATCGGTGCTATCAGCATCGGTGAAAACCGTAAGGCTGTCATTGACCACGAAAAATGTGTTTCCTGCGGTGCCTGCCGCAATGCCTGCCCCTTCGGCGCTATCGACGAGCGCAGCAATATCATCCGCGTTATCCGCGAAATCCAGCAGGGCAAGCAGGTTATCGCCCTTGTGGCACCTTCTATCGTAGGCCAATACGGTTTGAAGATTACCATGGCGCAAATTTACGAGGCACTGCAAAAAGCAGGCTTCGCTGAAGTCGTAGAGGTTGGCGTTGGTGCCGATATCACCAGCGTTAAGGAAGCAGAGGAATATCTGGAGAAGGTTCCCGCTAAACAGGGCTTTATGACCAGCTCCTGCTGTCCTGCCTTTGTTAAGCTGATTAAAACGCAGGTACCGGAGGCTGCGGACAAAATTTCCGACACTCCCTCCCCCATGCTCACCTGCGCTGAGCTGATAAAGCAAAAATATCCCTATGCCGTTACTGTGTTCATCGGTCCCTGCATCGCCAAAAAGGTGGAAGCACGCGAGCACCGCGAAACCATCAACTACGTGCTGACCTTTGAAGAGATTATGTGTATGCTGGAGGGCAAGGATATCAAATTTGCGGAAATGAGCGGTGATACTGCTTATGAACGCGATGCCTCCAAGCTTGGCCTGAGCTTCCCGCTGACGGCCGGCGTAAGCGCTGCCGTGCAGGATACAGTTGCAGCTATGGGCGGTGAGGTGCATAATGCGCAATACTGCTCCGGACTGGACAAATGCCGTGATACGGTTAAGGCTGCTGCCGCAGGCAAGCTCGACTGTAGCTATATCGAAGGCATGGCCTGCTCCAACGGCTGTATCGACGGCCCCGCTGCCGTAGGTGACTTCCACATCACGAAGGTTGCCCTGACAAAATATGCTGCTGCAGCCCCCAATAAGCAGGCTGCCGAAGACAAGCACACAAAATAAAAACTTAAAGCCTATCCCTTCTGTCATATCGGCAGAGGGGATAGTTTGTTCATAGCAGGATTTTAGTCTGCTAAAATCATAGAGTACGCTTTACTGCGCACTAAAAGAACGGAGATTCCTAAGCAAATGCAAAACACTCGCTACATCGGTCACATTGCTGCCCTCATTACTATTGCTACCTGGGGCACGACCTTTATTTCTACCAAGGTTTTACTTACCGGCTTTCAGCCGTTGGAAATCCTTTTTTTCCGCTTTATTATGGCCTTTTTCGCCCTTTGGCTGGCCTATCCTAAAATGCTGAAAACAGATAAAAAGCAGGAGCCTGTTTTTATGGCCGCAGGCCTTTGCGGTATCTGCCTCTACTACCTTTTGGAAAACATCGCCCTGACCTATACACAGGCCTCCAACGTTAGCGTAATCGGCAGTACAGCGCCTTTCTTTACCGCGCTGCTGGCGCATTATTTTATGCATTCTGCCGGCAGCTTAAGCAAACAGTTCATCATCGGCTTTTTTATCGTGATGAGCGGTATTGCCTGCATCAGCTTCAACGGCGCAGCCATGCAGCTCAATCCTTTAGGTGATTTGCTGGCGATTTCCGCCGCTGTCGTGTGGGCGTTTTATGCCCTGCTGACGAAAAAAATCAGCAGCTACGGCTATCCTGTTATCCTCGCCACTCGCAGAACCTTTTTCTACGGCATTCTCTTTATGCTGCCGGCGCTGGACTTTCTGGATTTTGAGCTGAACCTGGCGCGCTTTGCCAATACTACCTATCTTTTCAACATAATCTTTCTCGGTCTGGGTGCTTCCGCACTCTGCTTCGTCACCTGGAACTTAGCAGTTAGGGAGTTGGGGGCAGTAAAGGCCAGCGTTTATATTTATATGGTGCCCGTCATCACCGTCATTACCTCGGCTATTGTCCTGCAGGAAAAAATCACCCTGCTGGTAGCACTCGGTACCATTCTGACGATGACTGGTCTGTTTATCTCAGAATACCGCCCGAAGAAAAAAATAAAGTAAGAAGGCAGGTATTCACACTTCCTTCAGCGAATACCATGGCAATAATTTATTTTGACGAAAGGCAGGTATTAACAATGACAACTAAAGCATTAGCAAAATTTACCGCAGAATTGTGCTACGAAAAGCTTTCTGCTCACAGTATCGAAATGGCTAAAAAATGTCTGTTGGACTGGCTGGGAATTGCTATCCGCGGTTCGCAGGAAAAACCGGTACGCATCATCCATGATGTTATTCTTCAGGGAGATGCACCGCAGGCGAATATTTTCGGCAGCCTTCCCGCCAAAAAGGCCAGTGCCCTGAACTCAGCCTTTATCAACAGCGCTGCCTCTCACAGTCTGGATTTCGATGACCTGCACAACCCATCTATTATCCATCCGGCCTGCGTTGTTATTTCTCCCGCGCTGGCTGTCTGCGAGGCAGAACACAAAAGCGGCAAGCAGCTCATTTCAGCTATCTGCGCAGGCTACGAAGCCAGCGGGCGCGTAGGCGAAGCGGTTATCCCGGAATCCTACTTCTTTTGGCATACTACCGGTACTGCGGGCACCATCGCCGCCAGTGCTGCTGCCGCCAACGCTCTCGGTCTTGACGCACAGCAGACACTGATGTGCTACGGCAGCGCCGGTACCCAGGCAGCAGGCCTGTGGGAGTTTTTAAAGGAAGGTGCCATGAGCAAGCCGCTGCACACAGGCAAGGCTTCCTACAGCGGCGTCCTCAGCGCTTATCTGTCGCAGAAGGGCTTTACTGCCGCCAGTGAAATTTTAGAAGGCGAAAAGGGCTTCTGCCGTGCCATGGTCAAAGAACCGCATTTAGAAAAACTTACCGAAAACATGAGCACTGATAAACTGAAAATCGACATCAACTCCTTCAAGCCCTACGCCTGCTGCAAGCATGCCCATGCCGCTCTTTACGCCATTCAGGAGCTGCGTAAGGCTCATTCCCTGCAGCCTGAGGACATCGCTAAAATTAAGCTTTACGTCAACGATATTACGAACTATCTGATTAATAATCCGCAGCCGCAAACTCCCTACGGCGGCAAATTCAGTATTCAATATTGCTCCGCTGCAATGCTGAAGTTCGGCGAAGTTGGCATTGCGCAGTTCAGCGAGGAATGTATCCATAACAAAGAGCTTACGGATTTAATGCAGCGCATCGAGGTTATCCGCGATGAGGCTATGGAACAGCTTCATGCAGCAGATGCTTCCAAGCTGGCTTCCAGAGTAGAAATTCAGCTGCATAACGGACAAACTCTTACAATGCAGGTTGATTATCCTAAGGGAGATCCGGAAAATCCTCTGACTTGGGAGGAGCTCTGCGCCAAGTTTATGAGCCTTGCCGTACCTGTCTACGGTGAAGCTAAAGCATTACGTTTACAAAATTGGGTAGCAAGCCTTGAGCAATGCAACGACGTTGCCCAAGCGCTGAACGCCTGTCTAAAGGACGTATAAAGTATGCTGATGCATTACGTATTCCAATAGCATTTCTTACTGCAAAAGGCGTTCTCCCCTGCGGGAGAACGCCTTTACTGTAAGCAAAAACTTTTTGTCAAATTCATTCCGCCTTAATTGCTTCAACCTGCTCAACGGAAAGTGAAGTAGCCTTAGCAATATCCTCTACAGATAATCCCATACTTAAAAGACGCTTTGCGGTTGCAGTCTTTTCTTCTGCTTTGCCTTCGGCGAGACCTTCTGCCTTGCCTTCGGCGAGACCTTCTGCCTTACCTTCGGCGAGACCTTCTGCCTTGCCTTCGGCATGTGCTTCGTCACGCAGGTCTTTCATACGCATTTCGTAAGTCATATAGGCATCCCTCACTTTCTTGTCATTTTTAATTTCTACAATCGTGTCAGCAACCTCACGTGTAAAATTACTGGTAATAGTATTGCTGTTGATGTAGTCAAACAGACTTTGAATGTCCGGTGACACATCACCTTTGGTTCCCAAGGTATTGAGAAACATAATAACTGCTTCATCTGCCAATTCAATATTCATGTTTTCCAGACAACGCTTCTTAAAGGTATAAATACGCTGGGAATCCTGAAAAAAATCAAACAGACAGAAGAAAATTATATACGTAGGAGATAATTCGTCATAATCCTGACCTTTTTGCAGCATATCCGTATCAAGCATAGCCTGATAGTAGCGGGTACGCTTAGGCAACAGAAATTTTCCTGTAGCACGATTAACAGGATTCTTTACCTGCATTTCCAAATTGTAATGAGTATTGGCAGTATCTGCAATTCTAACATCCAAACGAATACCATGGCTGTCAGGATAAACCTCAATAGTCTGCTCTGCTTCAAGATAGGTGATATCTGCAATTTCGGTATGTAAAAGCTCTTCCAGAATATGTTTGCAGATGCGTTTTCTGAGCATAACGTGCTTGAAAAGAAAATCGTTGGAAAGAGTCAGCTTGTCAAGATTAGAAAATTGCTTTTTCATATGTTTCCTCCTTTGATTATAGCATAAAGTCAGGCAAAAATATATAAGCCGGCGATTGCAACTGACATAAAAGAAAAGGCGCC
>ENA-OPAC01000570-OPAC01000570.1-human-gut-metagenome-genome-assembly--contig:-NODE-570-length-20322-cov-7.362757_pt1 | contig 20322 bp, 17 predicted proteins | sample MGYA00241052_ERZ501420 | MGnify/ENA primary metagenome ERZ501420 (study PRJEB25962, sample SAMEA2042513) | human gut metagenome | biome: human gut; feature: human-associated habitat; material: faeces... | reverse complement strand
TCGTATAGCAGACATATCCGCGCGCCCATTTTGAACCGGCGGCTTTTGAGAAAATCAAGGCCGCCGGCTCTTTTTGCTTATCAAAGCGTTTCATCGTCCGTATGGCGGCCATAGGAGGATGCCGCCATGCGTCTGATATTTTATCGACCGCCCAGCTTTGACCTATCAAAAAAAGCCTTGCTCCCGCACAGGGTCAGCAGGGCTTTTACTATGTACTATACGATGTAGCTACTGCGCGTTTCGCGCTGTCATTATGCCCAGTTGGCCGTTTTCGGTCTGCTGGGCTTTTCTATTGCCGCCTGAAAAGTTGCCTGCTTCAAAAATTTTTTGGGAAATTTTCAAAAAAGCGGGCAGAATCGAGTGTTTCAGGTGTCATATTAGCGGAAAGGGAAAAATCCACCCAACATCCCCACAGAAAGGGGGTGAGAAGATGGAAGCTATCCCTCGCAACGATGGCGAACAGTACCGATTCGATGCGTTCTGCAAAGCGGTGCTGCGAAATGAGGCCCGGAACTATCACCGAAATAAGAAACGTCTGCTTGACCGTGAAAAGTCATTCAGCGTTCTTTCGTTGGAAGAACTGGGGCAGCTCACGAGTGTAGACCATTATCCGAGCGAAGAATTTATATTTTCGTCCTACGGCTGTGACCTGCACATCGACAATGAGCTTGTTGCCAATGCGTTTGCCGCCCTGCCAAAGCAAGAACAAAGCATTCTGATTCTGTTTTGCGTTCTGGAACTGGGCGATGGCGAGATTGGCGACCTCATGGGAATGTCCCGGAGTGCTGTACAGCGCCATCGGACAAAAACGCTGAACGAGCTGCGAAAAAAGCTAAAGGCGCACTTGCCGGAGGGAGGTTAGGCGTAAATGGACTCCTATGAACACACGAGCAGAGATTTTTTACCGCTCTCGGTGATTCGCTCTGCCTGCGCTGGGGACACCGATGCAGTTGAACAGGTTTTGCGATATTACAGAGGTTATATCAACAAGCTCTGTACAGGCATTCTCTATGACAAGCACGGTCAGCCTCATGTGTGCATAGACGAGTACATGAAACGCCATCTGGAAATTAAACTGATTTCCTCTATTGTGACCAGAGCCGAAACGGTCTGACCCTTTCCACGTTTCGGGACAGCACCTTGAAAAATATGCCCGCAGGACAATGGCGGTGCATCATAGGGCAAACGGATACGTTGCTGTCTGTATCGAGCCGGACGGCGGGTGCGCCACGATGCTTTTCTCTAAAAAGTGGAGCGATCATCACCACGCCGCAATGCAAGCGCGGCTGCTTGCGGGCCATGACATACAGGCAGGCTGATACTCCCTTACCGTCAAAGTCCGAGCGTTCAGAGCGTCGCAGGCAATGAGTAGGGCTGCATGAGGAATGCAGGGGTGAGATTCCCGTGGGTTGCTGCCAGCAGCCGTCCGTTGGCTCATTTTTTATTTTGTGAAAGGGGGATATTTTTGAAAGAACAAAATTTGATACGTTATAGCATTCAGCTTGCTTTTTTGAAGCAGCTGTTGGAAAGAAAGCTCATAACCGATAGAGAGTATTCCCTTATCAAACAGCGCTTAATGAAAGATTATCGTGTGGTTTCCGAACTATCCTCTTGATTTTGTGTTGCATTGGCGTTATGATTAACGCAATGAAAGGAACACATTCAACAAGGAGGTCAAGCATGAAAGATGTTGAAGTCATTAAAGCGCACAACACACTCTCGCCACGAGCGCGTACAAACTTTGAAAAAAGGCTATGCGTAGCTGCCTATTGTCGTGTCAGCACTGATACCGAAGATCAGCTGAACAGCTACAAATCGCAGGTCAAATACTATACCGAACTTATAAAAAGTAAGCCGGAATGGTCTTTGGCCGGCATCTATGCTGATGAAGCTATCACGGGTACGCAGGTAAAAAAGCGCGAGGATTTCCAGCGGTTAATCAACGACTGTATGAACGGTGACGTGGATATGGTGATTACCAAATCCATTTCGCGTTTTGCCCGAAATACGCTTGACACTCTAAAATATGTTCGGATGCTCAAAGATAAAGGTGTGGCTGTGTTTTTTGAAGAAGAAAACATCAACACCCTTACTATGGACGGTGAACTGCTCCTTGTAATTTTAAGCTCTGTTGCACAGCAGGAAGTCGAAAATATTTCTGCGAATGTCAAAAAGGGCTTGAAGATGAAGATGCAGCGCGGTGAGCTGGTCGGGTTTCAGGGCTGTTTAGGTTATGACTACAATCCAGCGGACAAAACCATCACCATCAACGAAGAAGAAGCGGCTGTTGTCCGTTACATTTTTCAGCGATACACGGAGGGTGCCGGTGGTTCGGTTATTGCCAAAGAACTTGAAAACTTAGGCTATAAAACCAAACGCGGCAGTCCCAAATGGGCAGACAGTACCGTAATCGGCATTATCAAAAACGAAAAATACAAAGGTGACATTTTGTTAGGAAAGACATTTACCGTTGACCCTATTTCAAAACGGCGTCTGTACAACTTCGGCGAGGAAGATCAATTTTATATTCGTGAGCACCACGAGCCCATTATTTCGGAAGAAGTCTTTGAAGCCGCACAGGAAATTTTGCGGCGGCGTGCAAAGCCCCGCAGCCTTAACGTGGACGGCAAACGTGAAAAGTTCAGCCGGAAATACGCTTTTAGCTGCATGATAGAATGTGGTTTCTGTGGTGGCACCCTGACAAGGAGGAGTTGGCATAGCAGTTCACAATATAATAAAGCAATCTGGCAATGTGTCGTTTCCACCAAAAAAGGAAAAAAGTTCTGCCCGGAGAGCAAGGGTGTTGACGAAAGAACGATTGAACGGGCTTTTGTAGAATCCTATCGCCTCTTGTGCCAGAACAACAAGGATGTTCTGGACGAGTTTATGAAACGGACGGAAGAAGCCCTTTCCGAAAGCAACGCGGGCAAGCGTCTTGCAAAAGCTGAAAAGGACATTCACGCTCTGGAAGTCAAGAAAAACAAGCTGGTTGATATGCGTCTTGAAGATACCATTGACAAGGAGACCTACGACCGAAAGTATTTAGACCTGTCCAGCCAGATTGAGCAGTTGCAGAAAGAGTGTGAAAGCCTGCAAGATGCAGCCGAAACCGAAACTACCATGCGCAAGCGTGTCGCCATGTTCCGACAGACACTTGAACAGAATGAGGTTCTGGATACCTTTGACCGACATATTTTTGAAAGTATAGTTGAAAAAGTAATCGTGGGCGGTTATGATAGTGATGGGAACAAAGACCCCTACATGATTGTCTTTGTCTACAAGACCGGGTTCAAGAACAGCGTGGACGGCAAGAATTTCAAGCCGCTTCGCAAGAATAGCAAGGAGAACCACTCCCCTGCTATTTTGTGTTCCCATGCTTCTAACGAGGCTGAATCCATGTGTTCCGATTCTAGCGACGACACATGTGGAAGCGGTTCTCCTTTTGACCAAACTCAATGTCGAACGTCACATCGACGTGGACGTCAGCATGGATGAACTGGATGTGACTGCTGCGGAGAGCAAGGCTACCTATGACGAGATCAAAGCCTACGTGCTGGAGAAGTACGGTTTGAAGGTGTCCAGCCTGTATATCTCCCAAGTCAAGCGGAAGTGCGGGCTGGATGTGGGACAGAATTATAACCTGCCAAAGAAGGAAGATGCAAAAGTGCCACAGTGCCCGCCAGAAAAGGAAGCAGCAATCATAGAAGCTCTAAAACATTTCCAGATGATTTCGTAAAAGTTGTGGTTTCAAATTAGGGTTTGATTGCACAAAATAGCCAGGTCCGTTCTTTACTTATAAAAGTAGTACGGGCCTGGCCATTTTATAATATTACACCTTCACTATACTGCATCAATTAATTATTGAAAATTCGTTGTAATTAGTTGTGATCATTAGCTGCTAAATATTTAACCCATACAATCACCGCATTGCCATACCGTATTCTTGATCCGCTTTTCCATTTTTTAGTAAACTTCTCTTCCAGTTTAATCCCCATTTCGTCACTTTTCATGGATGGATTGTTCTCAAGCAAAGACTTTGCAAACACAATTGTATCCGATTGTTCAATATTAGCAAATGCTTGGGGGAGGCTACAAATAGTATGGACCTCGTCGCCACTTTTTCTTATTGCACGAGCTGCTACTAAAGCTTCTATCGCATTTCTATAGCCATCTGATTTTAGCTCATTGTAATTTGTTCGCCCAGAATCAATCAAATTGTATGCACAAATCATTTTTTCAGGAGAAGTTTGCCCCCAAAACAGGTTTTGCCCGCCGCTTTGATAACGGCCTCTGCGGCTTCTTGTATCCAAGTTAAATGCAGCAGATTTAGCACTTGGCGCGCTAATTAAATGTGTCTGGCCTTGAGCCTCTTCAAACAAACCTAAGCAAACAAACCAATTATACAGTTTGCTACAATATGTTGCCTTTGTTTTGCCATTGATGTTGTTATCGGTATAAATCGTATGAAATATTTTCGCAAAATGTGAATAATTAAAATATTCAAGTCCCAACTTTTTTATTTCCACGTATACAGTATGCTTCTTAAAAATAGCTTGGAGAGTGGAAATAAGCGCCTCTTTAGAGTCCGGAATTATATGTATGGTATTTGAATTTCTTTGTGCAACACCAAACATAACTGCGTCAATCATTATATTATCGATTGTAGCCGTACTTACAGATAATTCTTTTCCCAATTCCGAAGATGCCAAATCTCCTTTGTCTATTAGGCACGCAAATGCTCGCATATCTGTTCTAAATTGCTGCTGAGGGATATAATCCAGCATAAGTTCTGGAACAGTCTTATTTAAAACATAATCTCGGAAAATATCCCAGTACAATGTCAACTTTGATGCGCGTCGGATTACAATTCTTCCGTTTATCAGAGTTTGCACCATATCGCTACCATATGTTTCTGTAATTGAAAAATAATCTGCCGGCGAAGATTTAGCAATTTCTATTACGCAAGCGTGCTGATCTGGCGTTAGTTCAGAAATATCTCTTTCAAATAAGTCTACTATATTAAGCCTTTGACCAATAACATAGTCCTGGCTATTTCCGTCGTGTATCAACTTGAAAACATGAATGCACAACTTTTTTAACAACCAAGGGTATCCTTGACATTGTTTGGTCAAGTAATTGTTTAAAATCGGATTAACAGGCTCTTGCAAATGCCTACCAAAAAGCTTAATAGCGCTTTTAATTTCTGTCGCCTTAAATTGCGACAATTCAAATTCTTTACGCCTATCTGCCAAATTCGACCACATATAGTATGCCGGATGATCAGCAGGAATCGTTAAATCTGTTTTCCATGCAAATCCTAAAACTAGTGGACCTTGTAGCGCATCTATCTCATTGCAAAGGACACGCACATTATCAAAGAGTGGATACAACCCCTTTTGAGAGAACAGCTCTTCAAATTGATCAAATACAATTACTATAGTTTTACCTTGTTGTTTTAAATATTCTAATGTCTTTTGAATTGAACTATCATTTAGGTACTGACTTACAGTAGTTGAATTGATGTCCCTCGTTGTAACATCTGTAAATCCTTGTGAATCAGCTTCAGAAAAGCAAGATCTAATCGCCATCTCTGCATATCGCGCTGACATAGCGGTACGAACATCTACCGCATACACAAAAAATTTTTTGGAATACTTTCGGCTTGTTGTCACCTGAGAAGCCAACTTCAATACAACAGAACTTTTTCCCATACCAGATGGTGCCTTTATGGAAAACAACCTCGTTCTTGAATTTCCATTGTTAACACTTTCTAAAAAATCCAGTATATCCGATAAGATCTTCTTCCTACCGACAAAATCCTCTGGTCTAGCTGGGCGATAATCGCTCCAATCATCACCACTTATTACCGGAACAATATTCCTATATTCTTCGGCAAGCAGTTCTGTTTGCTTAGAGTCGATACTTTCGCTCCCTAGCCACTGAAAACTACTAAAACTATTTCTATGGGCCTTCAGATTGTTAAGCTGCTCGGTTGATGTTACTCTTTGGCCATGAACAGCATCAAATGCAAGAACTGTTGAAGAAATTCCCAGAGCAGGATCAACCATCGGAATAATCCAGAACATACCGGAGGATGTGCACATTAACATTGCATCATCTCCAGGTACAAATTCACTTGAAATTAACCCAAGAATCTTGTCCAATGGCTGAATTTGCCTAGATCCAACTAATAAATCTAGAATTCTGTCCTGTGTATAAAAAGACAGTTTTCCTCTTTCGCTATTTGATTCTTGCTCCCATTCAATTCGTGTGCCTTCTGCATCCTTAGACAGGGGCCCTGTCGTAACGAGCCAACAAGTATCAGCTTTGCGCAGCATTATGTTTCCTAACAATTTAGTGATGACATCCGCTGGTAAAGCATTCTCATGAGCCTTACACTCAACAAGAATCACTTGATTTGTGATTTTGTGTTTTGCATATACATCTATTTCCATCCCGGTTACACGCACTGTTTGGGTAACTTTAAACTGCTGAGCCGTCAATATTTGCGCCACCAACCGCTCTAAAATACCGCCTTTAACAGTTGTGGATTCATCTTCCTTTGTACAAATTTCGATTCTAGTGTTCATATGTTCCTCCAAATATATCTGGAAAATTATAATCCATTCACGATCTCCATAAACCGCTCCAGGGAATACGCTCCCGGATAGTCCGGCTGCTTGGTCTCAAACACCATGTAATACTTGTACTGTTTTCCGGCCAGCTTCGCCCACTGGTCGCCGATTTTGGCTTTTTCCTTAGATTCATCGTTGTCTAGGTGGTCGCCCTTGGTCTCTACCATCAAAATCTTCCCACTGTGGAGCATCACGATGATGTCGGGATAGGCGTGAACGGGCCCGTTAATCTGGAAGCCCAGTCTGGAAATATTCCGGTGCCACCACTTGACGTTGCCCAGCTCCGACAGTGCCCACACCACCTTGAACTCGTACTCGTTCATATCTTCTTCGGCGGTATAGAGCGATTTCGGCACCATCGAGGTAAATGCCGTTGGGGAGATCACCGCAGGCAGCGCATAGTTGGGCAGGCAGGAAATCTTGTCCTGCTCCAGCCAGGTGTCAAAGACGCTGGAGCGATGCTGGGCAATCAATTCCTTTACCTTTCCCTGAATTTTCACGACATAGGGATACGGCGACTGCTCCAGCTCGGAGAGCTGATCTTCGCTCATGGTGCCGATCACCCGGTCGATGTACTCATCCAGTTCCCGATCATTGACGCAGTTCATCTTGGAGAGCTTTTGCTTGATAATGCCCTTGCACAGCGAGAGCCGCTTTTCCGAGGGCTGGGTGTTGAACCACTCCCGGAAAAAGGCGCTGTCGCCACCAGACAACCGCCATGCCTTTGCGGTGCTGTCTTTGCTATCGTCTACATCCACCCGCGCCATCTCAGCGTTGACGGTAGTGAAATCCACATGAGCGTCTTTGTCACGCAGAGAGAAACCACCCTCTAAATGTTCCAGTTCCAAGGTTTCATGAGCTTCCGAAAACAGACTGGGGCCAGTCTCCAGCATAAATTGGGGGAAGCGCAAGGCAGCGGCTTCGTCTGCAAATTCCTCATTCATTCGGAACTGATTCATTTTGTCGCGCACCTCCGATGGAGCCTGGCTCAAAGCATTGTTATCGACCTGGTTGATCTCGTCCTCATAGGTTTTATTCTGTTGCAGGGCCTGTGACAGCATAGGATCGGACTGCATAGTTCCATCCTGCACGGATTGCTCTGCCTCATGTGTTGCCGCTTCAAAACGCGCCTTCAAATCCGAGCCGTCTACCTCCGGCAGATCTGGTTCGTCAGCGGGAGGGGGGACAATGGGAAGCTGCTCCGGTTCCTGTGTGGGTGCAGCTGTAATGGGAACGTCCACATCCTGTGCCCGGTAGTCACGCCTGCTGAAACCGGCGCTGTTCAGCCCGGCCACAACCTTCTCCAGCGTTTGGTGGAAGTCTGCGGAAGATGTGATGACATAGGAGAGATTCAGCACTTCACTGCTGTTCTTCTGCGTGTAGGGCAACCGAAGTACACGCCCCAAAATCTGCTCCACATCCACGGTAGAAGTGCGGTTTGCCACCGTGGCCAACACATAGGCAAAGGGGCAGTCCCAGCCCTCTTTCAGGGCGTTGACGGTAATGATGTACCGGATGGGGCAGTCTGGGGACAGCAAGTCCACATTTTTCAGCTCGTCTTTATCGCCGGTTTTGATGGCGATTTCCTTTTCGGGAATGCCGCCATCCACCAGCGTTTTCTTGATTTTTTCATATGTGGTGCTATCTGCATTGTTGCGGGGCTGTGCCTGGAACAGAACGATGGGACGAATATAGCGCCCGCTGGTTTCCTGCTCCCGTTTGGCCTGTGCCTCCAGCTTGGCACGAATGGCGATAGCATCCCCATATACATCTGCCTGAGACTTACGGTTATAGACAATGACCGGCAACTTGACCATGTTGGCCTTTTTCAGCCGTGCGGCGTCTACAAAAGAGATGATGTTGCTTTTCTTCTTGGGCGTGGCGGACAGGTCAAACACAAAGCTGGAATTGAAGTTTTGCAGCATTTCCACGCTCAAATCCGAAGTAGCATGGTGGCTCTCGTCCACGATGACCACCGGATTCAGATAGCGGATTACCTGGATCAACGCCGTCTCATCGGTATCGGCCAGCAGAACGGATGGATCATCCATCCACTTGGCAAACTCGGCCAGATAACCGTTCTCCTGATAGGCTTTGCGCCCTTCCTTTTTGCTGGTGCGGAAGGAATCATAGCTGAGCACAAACAAGGAAAGCTGTTCTGTCACCGCAGAAGGGGTAAAGTTCTGCCCCATGAGGGCTTGCTCCTTGGAGTACACCTGTACCCGCCCGCCAAAATCCACATCCAGCCGCTGGCGGTAGGGATGGTCGGGATTTTCCAGCGCCTTGCGTGTCTGAGTCAGAATGGCATCGGAGGGCACCAACCACACCACGGCTTTGGCCCGGCGCTGGGGCATGGCATCAAAAATCGTCCGCAGAGAACTGGCGGCAATATAGGTCTTGCCGCCGCCGGTGGGCACCTTGGCGCACACATGGGGCACACCGGGAAGTACATTCACATAATTCGGCATACCGCCGAAGCCCACCAGAACATTCTTTTCGTTCCAGAGGGTCTGATACGCCTTTGCCGGGCTTTGCAGCTCCACCACCAGCTCCAGATAGCGTGCAAGATCGGCAATGACTTCTTTCTGATAAGATTTCAGTTCCATTTCTTCACGCTCCTTTACAGCCTGGCAATGTCCCGAGGAATTTTCTTAAAGGTGATGTTATGCTTGCGCAGGGTCTCCTGCGGGATGGCGCATAGGTCGGCATAGATGGTGTAGCCCTCGGCTTTGGTCTGGACAGTAGCTAAAAAAGCATGGTCCAGGGTAGTGACACGTTCCCGCTCATAATAGAAGTAATAGGCGGTGTTGCGACACAGGCCCATGAAGTAAGGCTCGTCCGTGGGCTGTTCGGCGGGCCGGTGCTCTTTGGTCTCCATGTAGTAGACGTATTCCCAAATTTTTTGCGAGCCTACTTCTTCGTTGAGGTTGCCGTCCGGCAGCAAAAGCACAGGCCCCAGCTCATAGTAGCTGAAATTGCCGCCGGTGCCTTCCACGGCTTTTTTGCCCTCTCCATAACCGTCAATTACCCGCTTTACACGCTCAGAGGTGATGCTGTCGGCGTAGTCCATCATTTCCACAAGGATGAATTTGCGGTTGCCGCCATCAGCCTTGTTCATGTTGAGCACGGCGTGGGCGGTAGTGCCGGAACCGGCAAAGGAGTCGAGGATCAAAGTATCTTGATTACCTGCAATCGTGAGTACATATTCCAACAATCGGCGGGGCTTAGGTGTGTCAAAAGTGGCTTTCCCATTGAAAATTGCCAGCATCTCTTTTTTGGCTTCGTCCGTATGTCCCGTCTCAGAGAACGGCCAAAAATTAGTAGGAAGTTTTCCACCTACATTTTCAAGGTATGTTTTCCGGGCAATACCGCCTTTTCCTCCTTTAGTAAAAAAGAAACGAGGCCACTGACCGCGCTTGTATACCTCTTTTGCTCGTGCAGCAGATTCTTCCAAAGATTTTGACAAAACGATAGCCTGAACCCCTTTGCGCACTTCAGATTCTGGAACACCGCATACAGCAGCACGTTCCTTGGCGTCATTCAGGTCCCGTAGCTCATAATCGCACCAACCGCTCATGATTTCCAGCATTTGATCTTGCCCAAATGTCCAACAGCGACCATTTGCAGGATATAACATGACTCCAGTAAATGGGTGCTGTATAGCATAAACCATGCCTTGATGTGTCGCAGCCCCTGGTGCAAAAGCATTATCAGTTCTCCAAAGTGTTCTATCATTGTCAGGATTTTTGTATTTGGAGTTCATTTCTTCTGTACGAGGTAATTTGTTTGGATTCCAGCCTGGCTGTTTACTGTAAACAATCAAGTGCTCCACTTCGTTCACAATCCCTTTGGAGTCGTTTCGGGTAGAATATGTCCGCTGCCATGAAATATTTGACACAAAGCAGCTGCTTCCCAAAATCTCGTCGCAAATCAGTTTCAGATTGGCATACTCGGTATCATCAATACTGATAAAAATAGCTCCGTCATCTGCTAACAGTCGCTGCAACAGCTTCAAGCGTGGATACATCATACACAGCCACTTGTCATGCCGGGAAAGGTCCTCTTCTTCTCTGCCCACCACTTCACCCAGCCACTTTTTGATCTTGGGGTCATTGACGTTATCGTTATACACCCAGCCTTCGTTGCCGGTATTGTACGGTGGATCAATGTAGATGCACTTCACCTTGCCCTCATACTGTGGCAGCAGAGCTTTCAACGCCTCCAGATTGTCGCCGTGGATAATCATGTTTTCGCTGCCGTTGTCCTCGGCGTGCTGTCCGGCTTCGTCATAGCTGTACTGGCGCTCCAGCACCCGGTAAGGCACCTCTTGGTGGTGGTTTACCACTTTATCTTTTCCAATCCATTCAAGTGTTGGCATGGGGTGTATCCTCCTTGACCCAAACAATTTGCTTTCTTTTTACTATCCCCCATGAATACACAAAAACCACCTTATCACATGAGGTCAAATCTCCACACACAAATACATGGATGTTTTTTGTAGTGCTTGATTTTGAAGCAACATCAATATATCGAAGTTCATCATATTTGTAGGCTCCTGCGCTTTTCCTAACGGTGTCTTTATCGGCACAGGAGCATACGGCAATTCTGTTTGAACCGCTGTATAATTCGCATGCAATTTTCTCAATAATCAACGATTTATTTTTCTTGTTGAGAATCGAAGCCCTAAAATTTATCCACGAACCATCATATCCGCCTTCGCCGTCTGGTTTTCCTGTACCAAACCGCACATCAATATTGGAAATAACAAGAAGTTTGCGTCCAAATCCGCTGCATAGGCATGGAAAAGCAAGACCAACAATGGTTCCTAACAGTGTTCCCCCTACGCCAATCAGCGCACACAATACATTTTCTGTCATACTTATTTTATCTCCAAGTTCACTTCGGTGATTTGATCAGTCGGCAGGAAGTCCACGATATCTCCAATATTTACATTCAATATTGCGCAAATTTTCCCCAGTGTTTCCAAGGTCACTTCTTCATCGCGGTTTAGTTTTGTCATGGTGTTGGGGGCAATTCCCGCCGCACGGCGTAAGTTTGCCTTGCTCATTTTACGATCAATGAGCAGTTTCCAGAGCTTATTGTAAGAAATGGCCATATGGGCACCTCCGGTCAGAAAATTCGACGCTTTTATTATACCAGATACAGGAATTCAGAACAACAGATTTTCGCATCTCAATACGAAAATACCAACTCAAATTTATCAGTCAGCAAGGCTTTCCGTTCACCTTTTCCCAGCCGCTGCTGACCAAAACAGGCCCAGAGATTTACCCGCTATTTGGGCAAACCTCTGGGCCTGTTTTACCTGTTCCGGGCAGGAGCGTATCTATCGTGTGGGAGCAGGATGGATCGCCACTGCATGGACAGGCGGGGCGTCCAGAGGGGCATACGGCAGGCCATCCGGGAACTGGAACAGGCAGGCTACATCCAGCGTTCCAGAGAACGGGACGAGAAAGGGCGGCTGCGCGGTGCAGACTATGTGATCTTCGAGCTGCCGCAGCCTGTTCCTGCATCGGTTTCACCTACATTGGAAAATCCAACGTTGGAGAATCCCACGCAGGAAAACCCTACGTTGGAAAATCCAATGCAATTAAATAAAGATAAACTAATTACAGAAAAACAAAAGAAAGAGGGATTAAATACCGATTCCATTCCTATCCATTCCCCAAACCCCTTGCCTTTGGACGAGGACGAGGCAGCGGCAGCGCCGCCGGAACGGACGGAAAACCGAAAGGAAGCGGCATATCAAATCTACCGGGGCCTGATTTTAGAGAACATCGAGTATGACACCCTCACTTAGAATTCCCGGATAGACCGGGAACAGCCGAACGAGATCGTGGACATCCTGCTGGAAACGGTCTGTACCAACCGCAAGTCCATCCGGGTTGCCGGGGACGATTACCCGGCAGAGCTGGTCAAGGCCAAGTTCCTGAAACTGGACAGCCATCACATCCACGGGATGCAGTTCAAGGGTTTGGGTGCTCCCAACAAGCGTTTTGCAACGCAAAATAAGCAGATGTATGTATATACGTCTGCATTGCTTGCTACAATGGTGTTGGTTCTCAGGACGCTTCTAAAACATGAAAATCATTTTGTAAATCAAACCGTCCGTTTTCAAGTTCAACTTGAAGCGGACGGTTATTTTTTCTTAGGAAGTTTTCGCATTTGCAATCGCAGCAAGCAGGGCGATTTGGTACCAACTCGCAAGTTTTTGAATCTGATTTTACAAATCCGACTTCAAAAACACTTGTTGGGCTTCGCCCAAACCCGATATTCAGCACAAAATTGCGCCGACTGCGTATCTTAACAGACGCTGAATAAGCAATTTTTTGAGAAAAATTCGTTTCGGAAAAATCGGCGTTGCTTCATTCAATATTGCATCAAACCGGAACTATTACTTCCGGTTTTGAAGGTAAAAAGCGGAAGTATCACTTCCTAAAAATTTGAACGTTATTATGGTATGCTCTATCCAGAGCATTTTCCAAGAAGCGGAAGCATTCCTTCCGGTTTCTCCTTGGGAGCCTCCTGAAATCCACTGAAAACCGGAAGGAATGCTTCCTAAAAAATTCTTCTTGGTTATGGTATGCTTTCTACAAACCTTCATCGAACCTTGAGAACCGAATGACCGTCTGCATGGGATACCCGGCGATGACCCCCAAGTGGGAGAGCCGGAAAACGCCGCCGGAAGGGGGCAGGAAAACCATGCAGAGAGAACGGCACCCCAAATTTGAGATCATGTTGATACGCAAAAACGGAACCAGTAGTTCCGATTTCACTTTTGAATTCACATCAAAATCCTTAAAAACCGGAACTACCAGTTCCTAAAAACAAAATTTACGATGTGATACACTAAGTCCACAGAAGCATATTCTTCATTGCTTTCACACCAGTTCAGGCACTGAATGTCCGATTTTTAGCAAAAATTCAAATCAACTTTCGTAAAAAACGGTCGTAATGTGTCCTAAAAATTTTTCTGTTGATGTGTTAATCTAGTTTCAAATTCATTGTTGAACCTTGAAAACCGCATGACCGTCTGCATGTGATACCCGGCCATGACCTCGCAAGATCGAGCCGGAAAACGCCGCCGGAAGGGGGCAGGAAACCCATGCAGGGAGAACGGCAGAAATACCAATAGATTTTTGAAAGGAGATTTTGCCTATGAAGAAAAACAAGTTTGAATTTATCATTGATTCTGAATTTCAATCTCAGATTCCTGCATTGACCGATGAAGAATTTCAGCAACTGGAAGAAAACATCCTTTCAGAGAGAGAAGTCCTGTCTCCCCTGATCGTCTGGGGCAACATCCTTGTTGATGGCCACAATCGCTATAGGATTCTCCAGCAGCACCCGGAAATTCCTTATACCACCCGTTCGATTTCCTGCACCTGCGAAACCCGTGAAGATGTTCTTGCATGGATCTGCAAGCATCAGCTGGGTCGTCGGAATCTGACACCTGAACAGAAAAAGTTCCTGATTGGAAAACAGTATCATTCTGAAAAATCCACTCGTGGGGGAAATCATGGCAATCAGTACACACAGGTGGCAACCTGTCAAATTGACAATTTGCCACCTGTAGAAAACACAACTGAACGAATCGCCAAAGAAAATAATGTAAGTCCCTCTTTTGTAATTCGTGCCGAGCAGTTCATGAAAACCGTTGAGCTGATGGAAAAATACTGCCCCGGCATTCAGGAAGAAATCTTATCCGGCAAACTTAAGCTATCCCAGCGAGAGGCTACCATTATCCGTGGAACTCCCACGGAAGCATTGCCCACCGTGGTATCAACATGGCGAGAGGAAAAGCTGAACGGTAAACCAGACGATAGTGCAGACACTTATGAGAATTTAGAATTACTTTCCAAGGTCACCGAAAACAATTTTTCTACTGCTGCCACATCAAAGATCCAAACGGCTGATCCGCTCTCGGAGAATCGACCTTTTATTTCATCGGGAAAGCGCAGCACCGAACTCCAGACCATTCGTGAGCTAGGAGAAAAGATGGCAACGGTTGATCATGTCGCCGATGCCGAAGGAATGTTCAGTGAAATCAACAGTGCCTCTGATAGCTTTATTTTCCGTCTCGAACAATGCTTTGCTCTGTATCCCGACTTTCTGACAAATGTAGAGATTGAAGCAAAAGTTATTGCTGCTTTGCAAAAGGCAGAAAGCTATATTGTGCATCTGAAAGAGCAGCATCGGCAGCATCTTCTGGAGACTACCAACAGCCAGTAAAATGCTTTCCAAAAATTTGTTTGATGAAAAAACACTGGAGGTGAATTTTATTTCCGACTACCTGACTGTCACTACACCTTTGCCGCAATATCTGCCCTATCCCCGCTTTCTGCTGGATACCGACTTGAGCCATACAGCAAAGCTGCTCTACACCCTGCTGCTGGATCGGGCAACGCTTTCTCAAAAGAATAACTGGATCGATACACAGGGGCACATTTATGTGATCTATCCGCTTTCCCATCTGGCAAAAGATTTAGGGTGCTGCATTTCCAGTGTAACACGCGCTTTCTCCGAACTGGAAAACGCACAACTCGTGGAACGTATCCGCAGTGGATTTTCCAAGCCCAGCCGTATTCTGCTCAAGGTTCCGCATACTACGCAAAATTGCACTATCGCAGTATGCAAAAGTGCCAAGCATGACTGTGCAGAAACAAGCAGTATGATTGCGCAGAAATGCACACCTAACCAACGTAATAAGAACAGCCTGAAAGATAACCACCTGATAAAAACAACAGCTGCTCATTTGACCTTTGGCGAATATCAGAACGTCTTTTTAACAGAGATGGAGTACAAGCGGCTTAAAGCCGATTTCTCCGGGCTGGACAGCCTGATCGAGCAACTTTCGGCTTATATCCAGTCCACAGGTAAGAAGTACGCCGACCATGCTACCACCCTGCGCATCTGGGCGAAACGGCAGAAAACAGAACGAAAATCGACGCCGGGCATCCCGGACTACACATTCAAGGAAGGAGAAAGCCTATAAAGACGATTGAAAAAATTTTTGAACAGTCCGTTTCCAGTATCCCCGAAAATCCCGAAGATTATTATGGCAAGGACGGCCTGCTTTACTGCGGAAGTTGTCACACCCCAAAGGAAGCATTCTTTGCAAAGGGCATTGCCCTGATGGGCAAGAACAAGCACCCAATCGAATGCAACTGCCAGCGCATCGAGAGGACAAAGCAGGAAGCCCTTATCAACCAGCAAAAGCACAACAATCTTGTGCGGCGGCTAAAAGCTGAGGGGTTTTCTGACCCGGCAATGCTGGACTGGACCTTTGAAAACGACAATGGCCGCAGCCCGCAGATGCACCATGCACATCGCTATGTGGAGCAGTGGCAGACCATGCGTACAGAGAACCTTGGATTGCTTCTCTGGGGCGGTGTGGGCACCGGCAAAAGTTTCCTTGCCGGGTGCATTGCAAACGCTCTGATGGAGCAGGAAGTGCCTGCGCGTATGACGAACTTTGCACGAATCCTGAACGAGCTGAACAGCAGCTTTTCCGGGCGCAATGATATTGTGGACAAGCTCTGCCGCTATCCCCTGCTCGTCATTGACGATTTCGGCATGGAGCGTGGTACCGAGTACGCACTGGAACAGATCTACAGCATCGTGGACAGCCGATACCGCAGCCGGAAGCCGCTGATCGTCACCACCAACCTGACGCTGGACGAGATACGACACCCACAAGATACCGCTCACGCCCGCATCTATGACCGCCTGCTTGAAATGTGCGTTCCAATCTCCTGCATTGGGGTCAGCTTCCGGAAAGAGAATGCACAGGAAAAGCTGGAACGCTTAAAAAGTTTAATCGGATGAATCAAAAAATATTTCTAAAAATCCGCCTGGACTGTCAAAGTTCTGCTACAAGGAAATGGAGTTGCCTATTGAATAATTTTCATCGTATAGAAAACAATCCCACCCCTTCGGAACGCTCTACGCCCACACTCGATGAATGGAGCGCATTCGCAACCTTTCTAGCCGATGTGATTGAGAAGTACGCATCAGCCTTGGAAATAGACAACGCAGTATCCTCAACCAACAACAAAAATCAACAAGATGCTGTTGATACCGCTCTTGCAGCATGATATAATATTCTTGTAATATTTGTCCCAACACAGTGGTAAGGTCTCCCCTTCCACTGTATTACATACACGGAACGAGGTGCTTAAAATGAATCGTCCAGATGACTCTCCTAAAAATTCCATCCTCATTTACACCACAGAAGATGGCCTGACCAAAATTGATACTACCTTTGACGGTGACACCGTTTGGCTTTCCATTGACCAGATGGCTGAGTTGTTCCAACGTGACAAATCCACAATTTCCCGTCACATCAAAAACATTTTTGCAGAGGGTGAGCTTGAACGAGATTCAGTTGTTGCAAAATTTGCAACAACTGCCGCAGACGGAAAGACCTATCAGGTCGAATTCTACAATCTTGACGTCATTATTTCTGTTGGTTATCGTGTCAAATCCAAACGAGGCACACAGTTCCGTATCTGGGCAACTGGCATCCTGAAGGAATATATGCGCAAGGGATTTGCGCTGGATGACGAACGCCTGAAAAATCTGGGCGGCGGTGGATATTTCAAAGAGCTGTTAGAACGCATCCGTGACATCCGTGCTTCCGAAAAAGTGTTTTATCGTCAGATTCTGGAAATCTATGCAACCAGCATTGACTACGACCCAAAAGCAGAAATCTCCGTCCAGTTCTTCAAAAAAGTCCAGAATAAAATTCATTATGCCATCCACGGTCAGACTGCCGCTGAGGTCATTTACAATCGTGTAGATGCCGAAAAGGAATTTATGGGGCTGACCACTTTTGCAGGAAACCAGCCCACTTTACGAGAAGCTACTATTGCCAAAAACTATCTGAACGAGAAAGAGCTTCGTGCTATGGGGCAGTTGGTTTCCGGTTATCTGGATTTTGCTGAGCGTCAGGCAGAACGTGAACAGCCCATGACAATGCAGGATTGGGCAAACCACCTTGACCGTATTCTGACTATGAGCGGCGAGCAGCTGCTTGTTGGCAATGGCAGTGTGACCCACAAGCAGGCAGTGGACAAAGCTACTACTGAATATCGGAAATATAAGGCTAAAACCCTCAGCGATGTGGAGCAGGATTATCTGGATTCCATTAAGTTTCTGGAGCAGAAAGCAGACAAGAAATAACTGTTTTGTGAGGTTTTTATGTCACAGGAAAAGACAAAGGTTTACATTTACACCCGTGTTTCCACGGCCATGCAGATCGATGGCTACTCGCTGGATGCACAGAAATCTCGCATGAAAGCCTATGCAGACTTCAATGACTACCAAATCGTCGGCGAATACGAGGATGCAGGCAAATCAGGCAAATCCATTGAAGGTCGTGCTTCTTTCTGCCGGATGATGGAGGACATCAAATCCGGCAAGGATGGTGTTGCCTATGTGCTGGTGTTCAAGCTCTCCCGGTTTGGCCGCAATGCTGCCGATGTACTGTCTACCTTGCAGGTAATGCAGGATTTTGGTGTGAACCTGATTTGCGTGGAGGACGGCATTGATTCTTCTAAAGACGCTGGCAAGCTGATGATTTCCGTTTTGTCTGCTGTCGCTGAAATCGAACGTGAGAACATCCGTGTCCAAACCATGGAAGGCCGCATCCAGAAGGCACGGGAAGGTCGCTGGAACGGCGGTTTTGCGCCTTATGGCTATCGTTTGGTTGACGGTGTGCTGCAAATCAATGAGAATGAAGCCCCTGCCATTCGCACGATTTTTGAGCAATATATAAACACCGACACAGGTGCAAATGGTCTTTCCAAATATCTGGAGACCCACGGCTTTCAGAAACTTGCTCGTCAAAATGGCACCTCTCCCCTTTTCAGCGCAACATTGATTCGTGCCATCCTGAAGAACCCCGTCTACTGCGGAAAAATCGCCTTTGGTCGCCGCAAACTCGAAAAGATTCACGGCACCCGGAACGAATATCATCAGGTTCCACAGGAGAATTATTTACTGGTGGACGGCCTGCACGAGGGCATCGTATCGGAAGAATTGTGGAACGCTGCACAGGTCAAGCTGTTGGCGCAATCCAAACGATACGAGCCAGTCAACCGCGGCAAGACGGAACAGGCGCACTTGTTATCCGCCCTTGTCAAGTGCCCCGTTTGCGGTGCTGGAATGTACAGCAACAAATGTACCAAACGAAAGAAAGATGGCACACCCTATAAATCTTTCTCTTATTACAGTTGCAAGCATCGCAAGATGCAACGTGGGCAAAAATGCGATTTCAACAAGCAAATTCAGGAAGAAGTTCTGGACAACGCCGTGGTGGAGGTTATCATCAAACTGGTCAGCAATCCAAAGTTTGCCGCTATGATGCAGGAAAAGATCAACAGCAAAGTAGACACCCCCGCCATTGAACAGGAAATTGCTGCCGCTGAAAAGCAGTTGCGGCAGTATTATTCCATCAAGTCCAAAATTATGGAGGAGATCGACACCCTTGACCCGGATGAGCGCCATTACATCATCCGCAAATCTGACCTTAACGAGCGGCTTTACAGGATGTACGATAAAATCGAGGAAGCAGAAAACAACCTGATGGATGCCCGTGCAAAGAAGCAGGCTATCGAAGCGGATAAAATCACAGGCGATAACATTTACAAAGTTCTCATCTGCTTTGAAAAGCTCTACAATGTGATGAATCCCCTTGAACGCAAAAAGCTGATGGAACATCTGATCTCTGAAATTCAAATCTACCCAGAGCGTCAGCCCAACGGTCAGTGGCTCCAATCCATCAAATTCAGACTGCCTATCGTTGAAAAAGATATCGATCTGTGTTTGGACAACGAAAGTCATACCGAGTGCGTAATCGCAATGTCCAAATCAAAGTAATTTGTTTGGTGGTTCGTTTGTTTTATTATTGACATCTTCCTGCAATCTGAACCCTGCTCGTCCTAGGAAACAGGTCAACCGCTGTTTTGGGATATTCTGGTAAAAGCAAAATCAGAGCATCAAGGGTGGTGGATAACTGAGTGCGCCGATAAGATGTCAGATCTGACAACTAATCTAGGCACTCAGGTATCTGAGGGCATGCAGTGCTGGATTTGATTGTCAAATAAAAAGAGGTATTGGAGTATGAAAATCGTAGTTTTGAACGGCAGCCCGCGCAAAGGCGGCAACACGGAGATCATGGCGCAGGCTTTTGCAGAAGCTGCCCGCAAGAACCAGAATGAGGTCAGCATTCTGGATATTGCATCCATGAACATCCGCGGCTGTCTGGGCTGCAAATACTGCTGGGCACACAAAGGTGAATGTGTTCAGAAAGATGACATGGGCAAAGTCCTTACAGTTCTGGCAGATGCCGACATGGTGGTCTTTGCCTCGCCCATCTACTGGTTCGACATTACCGCCCAGCTGAAAACTGTTATTGACCGCCTGTACGCCTGCGGCCGTGTGGGCTTCCACTTCCATAAGACCGTCCTGCTGCTGGATGCCGGTGCAGACCATGTGTTCGACGCCGCCATCGCACAGTATAAGGCAATGACTTCCTATCTGAAGTGGGAGGATATGGGCATCATTACGGTGCCGAACATGGAAACCAAGGGCAGTATGACCACTGCACCGAATCTGGATGCGGTCGTCAAACTGGGCGAATCGCTCTGAGATCGACAAACAAAAA
>ENA-OPAC01000546-OPAC01000546.1-human-gut-metagenome-genome-assembly--contig:-NODE-546-length-20918-cov-6.211523_pt1 | contig 20918 bp, 20 predicted proteins | sample MGYA00241052_ERZ501420 | MGnify/ENA primary metagenome ERZ501420 (study PRJEB25962, sample SAMEA2042513) | human gut metagenome | biome: human gut; feature: human-associated habitat; material: faeces... | reverse complement strand
TTTTTGAAGGGTTTTTATATATATAACTGTCATAGATAGGGTAAAACTATACTCCTGTTCATTCAGGAATAAAGGCATCTCTCTTTTGGTTATTCCATGATATATCCCGGTAATATTATTTTTAATATTACCGATTATTATGTTTAACCAGAGTAGTCTATGATCCTTTTCTTCATAGCTAATCTTCTCATTCTTTACCTATATTTCTTCATTTAGTGTATTAAAGCCTTTCTCACCATCAGTATTAAGTAATACATCACGTGATAATACACAACACTTTTCTATGTTTTTCTTAAGTGACAGACCAGTATAATCTGTGATGAGTCTCAATTTGATGAACCTGGGATAGTTATTTTCTTTATCTGTAGATAAAATGCCAAGAATAGGTTGCTGCTCACTTGTACGACCTACTTTATTCTTGAATTTTGCGCCAATGTTAAAGACATCTGACTCGTAGAAAAAGAAAATACCTAACAGAAACTTATATAGATCAAGCTTGCAGCTCTGAAAAATAGTACCTGAAAGCAGTGAATGCTGCTTATGGCATGAGCTGCTTTCAAGAACATATAAAGTCTTGGTCTTTCCTACACACTTGACTAGGTAATACTTATGACAGCCACAATGATCACATAAGAATCCATCAAGCCATTTCATGGATTTGAAGAATTCAATACAGTTATTGATGTTATTAGAATAGTTCTGAGTGAACTCATATAGAGAAGCTTTCTTTTGCTTTAATACTTTGTTTGACATGTGATTATGATTATACCTTCATCTGATTTCTAATCTAATTATAGAACAGATGGAAAATCCATGTTTCTGGTTCAACTTCATGAACACAGTTTCATCGGTGCTTATGAAATTTAATTTTCACCAGCATGTGATTTGTGGATATTCAAATCATTAAACAATTCCTCAGAATAAAAATTATTTTCCAACATTTCATTGAATTTTTCTTTTACAGTAATAACGTCTTCTTTATATGTCATTCCATACCAAGTATCATTAGTACGTAATACCTTTACATTCATTTTACCCTGTTCTAGGAATTGACCAATAAATACTGGTATTAAGTACTCTGATTTAAGTGGATTTTGAGATACTTCTTTATCAAAGAATTCTTTAAAACCTTCTTCTAATATATCCAAGAAATCAGGTGTTAATCCCCACATATTCATAGATACTAAAGAATTAATGTCTAACACTAAATCATCTGCAGCTGCACCATCTTCAGTTTTTATGATATTCTTTGTTTCAATAATTTCTGTTAAATTATTATCACTATCCATCTTACAGATACCACGAGTTACACTACCATTATCTGATAATGTATTCTTTAGTACAAAGCCTGCCATACATGATTTACCACCATTAACTAGGAATTCATGTACTGCTTTAAAGGCTTCCTTACCATAGTAATCATCTGCATTAATTACTACAAACGGAGAATCAATGATATTCTTTGCAGCTAGCACTGCCTGTCCTGTACCCCATGGTTTAGTTCTGCCTTCTGGTAAGATACCTGGAATATCATTTATATCCTGAAAGGCATAATCTACAGTCACATTATACTTAGCACATATCTCAGTAATTCTATTACCGATAACTTTCTTAAATTCTTTTTCTATATCCTTACGGATAATAAATATTACTTCATTAAAACCTGCTTCTATTGCATCATGTATAGAATAATCCATAATAATATGATTATTATTATCTACAAGCTCTAATTGTTTAATACCTTCTCCAAAACGACTGCCTATACCAGCAGCCATAATAAGTAATGTTGTTTTCATTTTTTTCTCCTTTTTATACAAAATTATTCGTGTTTAAGTGCCTGAATTAAATCACACGTCACATTTTTATTTAATAAAATAAATGAAATACCATAAATGACAGTGACGATAATTCCTGTAATTATTGCATAACCAAACAATTGTACATAACTAGTTGCATTAATACTTAAAAGATTATGGCTTACATAAACTATACCAAAAAATAGTATAAAATCTGTAATTACATTTTTGAATTCATATAAGGAAGAACGGTTTAAAACATGAATATTTGTATAAATGATTGAATCCGTTGTTCTATATAACCCTGCAATTGCTGTTCCTAGAAGTACACCCTTCATTCCTACAAATTGAACTAAAATAAGAGAACTTATCAAATTAATTGCCGCCTCCAATATATAACGCCATGTTGTATTTGGTGCTTTTCCTGCTATATTAGCTGAAGCCAGGCTAGCCCCACGAGAGCATTCCAACATTAAATTAAATGAAAATAAAAATGCTGCAACGAAATCTATATAGTTAACATCATTAATACCTTGTGTATATAATCGTATAAAGTTGATAATTAAAACCATGCTGATAGAGGCCATAATACCACCAATCATTGATTGCATTGCACCATATGCATCATATACTTTTTTAAAGAATGACTTATCTTTATGGAAAGATTGTCCTAAAACAAAGCTTGTACTACCACGAATTAAAGAAATGATCTGGGCTAATGCCGTGTAAACTAAGTTATATGTAGCATAAACACTAGCAACTTTTAAACCGCAGAACACAGATAAAACAAATGTATCAGTACTATTAAAAATCAACCCAGCTACTTGCTGTGTAAAATAATATTTTCTATTTTCAAGCAATGACTCATCTATACGTGCATCTTTATCAATCCATGTGTATCTTCTGTTGAAATAAATTGCATAGATTGTAACCTGAACTATAATTACAAGAACACTCATAATCTGCATGATTACAACACTATTGAAATATCCAATAGATAGAATTTTTGCGGCATAAGTTAATACAGTCGTTAATAAAGTAATCAATGAGATTACATAATATTTACCTTCAGCATTTAATAATTGCTGATAAGCAGCTCTGAATGCAAAGTTAATTACACCAACAGCTCCTTGTAGGATAATAATAGCAAATGTTTCCCAAAATGATATTTCTGATTTGATTATTAAAGGATAACCTATAGAAATCAATAGTACCATAAATGCATAAACTACAGAAATTCTATGATAGTAGTGCTGTGATGTTCTAATTACTATAGACGTCTGTTCTCGATCATCTTGTCCCACACTCTTATATAATGCTTGTAATGTTGCTGTGTTAAATCCTGCCTCCAATAATGATAGATATCTCAAAATATTGGTTACAGAACTTAATAATCCGTTATATTCTGATCCCCATGCAAGTAATATAATTCTTGGAAGAATCATTCCAAGAATTAATGTTATTAGCTGGGTCAATGTTGAAACTATTAAATTTTCTATAACTGTTTTCTTTTTCATGAATTACCTCTACTTAAAATATTAATAAAATAGTGTTTTAACTGACTCTTTTATACTTTAGCAAAATGTTTTTTTTATTAGTTTATTAATATTCAACTCAACACCATAATGCAATATAGCTGCAAGAAGTATTGCATGTAAGATCGGTAATAAAACCCAAATCTCTGCTATCATTCCATTTGCTTCCATTAATCGAATAATACCAAAACCTATGAACTGATGCGTAAGATACAATACATAAGAAATCTCTGAGATAAAAATCAACGGTTGTAGTACTTTCTTCATTTCATCATTTTTTTGATTCATTTTATCTTGTGATAAAACAATTAGTGCAAATATTGAAACAATAAAGAAAACCAAAGTACTGATAGAACACAAATATTTACAAATAAGCGTACATATGATTAAATATACAATCATCATTCTTTTCTGTTGTAGATCTTCAGAATAATTCAAAAAATATACAGCACATCCTGCTAAGAAAACATATAAATAATCCGGTATCATAAGAAATCTTAAGGTCCACTGACCTGGCAGATTAAATGGTCCGAAACAATATGCTAAAAATACTAATTCAATTCCTAATAATATCCATAACCATTTTGTTTTCTTTCTTGTATCTTCCCTAGAAAAAAAAGCAGCAATCAAAGCAAAAATCACATAGAAGATCAACTCTTTTGGCATAGTCCAATAAACACCATCTATAGCTGCTGAACCAAAAAGAGTGGGAACCATTGTAATGTTAAAAAGAAATTGTTTTACTGTAGGCATTCTTTCAGGAAATATAAATACCATATATATTGTAGTTACAACCATACAAACCCAAAACATTGGATATAAACGTAAAAATCTCTTCTTTAAAAATGATATAAAATCGAATTCATCCTTACATGTATAAACTATAAGAAAACCACTTAGCATAAAAAAAGCTTAAACCGCATGGCATCCCCAAGGAAATGTCAAATTATAGTTACCAATATGTCCTATAGATTTGTCATACTGTGTAGTATAGTGATACAGAACAATTAGTAGTGCTGATATACCACGAAAAATATCTAATAACCAAAGTGAATTTACCTTCTTTCCCATAATTTTGTTATTCGCTTTTTCCACCATGCTTTTTTATCCTTCCATTCCATATAATGTAATTCTTTTAACTCATATTTCTCACCATAATAAGGATTGATTCTTTCTACATCATCCAAAGTTGCTGGTTTTGTCTTTTCAGTAAAACCAGCAGGTCCAATGTAAAAAGATGTTGTAGTACATGCATCAAAAGTTTGCTTTTTAAAACTACGCTTTTTAAAATGGATATAAATAAATTCTTCTTTATAAGATTTTTCTTCAATCCAATATTTTCTATATACATGTCCATCTTCCCAAAAAAAGACCTGTTGATCATAATTCTTATCATTTAATGCCAATCTAAATCTATTATATATCATAGAAATATCAGCAAATATTCTCTCTTCAAACATAGGAATATTATGTTTATGATATATACCATAAACACCATTCCATTCATCAAACAAGAAATTTTGAGGATTAGTCACAACTTCATCCCAATTTCCGCATGGTGCTCCATCTAATTTATAATACTCCCTACACTCTGAAGTATTTTTATACAATGAAAGATGACCTAAATGTAAAAATCTATCGTAATTATTAATTTTATATAAATTAAAGAACTTTCTTAAATCTCCAAAAATCAAATCCACATCACAATGACCCCAGTAGTCATAATCTGACAAATAGTCTTCAAGGATATGACCATATATAGGCTTAAAATCACATAATTTATAAGGAGAATCAATTCTGACTTTCTTATGCAATTTTTTTTCTGCTAAAGTACAAAAATCTTTTAACGTAATATCAATGATATTAACGTTCTTTGGTAAATTGTAAAGTTTGTTATCAGTCACAACATAAAAATCTATGGTCTCGTTAAACTCACAAGAACGAAGCCACAAATCAAAATATGGTGGAAGTTCACCATAATATACAGTCAATATTGCAATTTTTTCCATATAAAAATTCCTTTGTTGTGCAAAAGCAATCTAACCTTTCTTTAAAATATTTAACAATAACTCTCTGTGTGCTTCACACTCAACGTAATTTTCTAACTCATATCTATACATGCTATTGATGACTTTATTAATTATAGTTTTTTCTATTAAACCTTTAGTTAATTTATTAAGAATTCTATATAGTAATCCTCTTTTTATTTTCATAATTCTTAATAGGTAATGATTCTTATACTGATCTGCTAACTCACCGTAATGTTGATATACTTTCTCAGAATCTCGTATTTCTTCACTACGATGACTGAACTGTTCTAAAATGTTCTTTGCTTCATCACCTTTAGCAAGTCTTACTGTGTTAGCGGTCTTCTTAAGAGGAATATAATTAACCTCAAAATCTTCTGAAAGCATTATTAGCAAAGATGTTTGCCAATATTCATTTTCTTCATCATCAAATAAGAAATTCCCTTGACCATAGACGATTGTTCCTTGTAAGTATTCTTCTTTACAGCCTATACAATGACTATGTTGGCATATGACTAAATCAGCACCTTTCTCTACTAATTTGCGACAAGTTTTTTGCAAATTAGGAGAAGGATATCTATACTGTTCCTTGCCACCATGATATAAGACAATTACATAATCACATTGTTTTTTTAATTCTAAGATATGATCAGGTGTTTCTAGTAAGTCAATAGGGTTAGCTCCGCTATCTTTTTCCGTAGCAACTGTGAACTCATGTTCTACACATGCATAAATGCCTATCTTCTTCCCATTGCAACTAATTATTTTTGGTTTAGATGCATCTTTAATTGAATCTCCTACTCCAACGTAAGATATACCAGCTTTCTTTAAAGTTTCAATAGAACTATCAAGCCCCTTTTTTCCCTGATCTAATATGTGATTATTAGCTAACGTTAATAAATCTATATTCATTGTTTGATATGCCGAAATACATTTAGTTGATGCTATTAAGTTTGGTCCACATTTCTTTATTGGATTGCTTTCATCTGTTAATGGAATTTCTAAGTTAAAAATTCTATAATCAGCATTAAGAATTATATCTTTAAGCTCACTTCCAATTAGCGTGTCAATATCACCTTTTTTAAATAACTCCACATTAGATTTAGTTGGCACTAAATCCGCACCTATTACAATACTCATACTATTTCACCTTATCCAAAGGAAGCTTAATCCAGCTCCCAATTTTGTAATCCCATTCTATTGGTTCAATCGCATCAAATCCACTTCCATCGAAAAAAGTAATTTCTCCAAAGTAAATTCCACTTGGTGTTTGATAAAAATCTATTCTAACATGAGTTATTCCTTCAGATAATTTTTCGGCTAAGTATTTCATTTCTTCAAATTTTTCGGGTTTTTGAGGTGGAATCTCAGCATTTTCATATCCCCATACAAAGTCTAACGGTTGATAATTCTCATCAAAATAGTTTGCTTTAGTTTTTTCTGAAGACATTCTATCTGAATTAATCATTACCAACTTTACTCTGCCATCAAAACAATAAAATTTATAGTCCTTTAACTCATAACCTGATTCATCTACCATATATTTTTCAGCAATTATTCTTCTTGGTACATCTTTATATGGCCATTCTCGGCTTGTTAAATAATAATTCTGATTAATACCTTTTTTTAGTTCCTCTTTTACCTTATTAATATCTAGAGTATTTTTATCTTTACAAATACACATGCCCAATCCAGAATTGTGATTACATTTAAGAACAAACTGCATAGGTAGCTCATCAAAATCTATTTTTTCTGGATCATCCCAAACTCCTAAAAGTGGAATAAGATATTCTTCACCTATCTTTTCTTTTACATAATCCCTAACTAAATATTTATCAACCATCTTTGTGTATTCTGGTTTTCTATTATAAAGTTTCAACCACTGTAGCTTCTCATTGAATGTTTCAGGATTTTTTAGATTTAGTTTTCTTCCGAAACGTGCACGAAATGCTGCCTCTAAAAAAACTTTGTCTGGAAGCCAATTAAGCATCTTTCTATAGTTCAATGCATCAAATATTCGAGTATACATTTAATCTCCTCCCCCTTCTACTTTTTTAAAAATCAAAATTCTTATTAAGTTTTATTGCTTTTGACATAAATAAAATAATTAGTCCTTGCTCTATTGCATAATAAGAAACTACTGCAAATTGCATTGCGAACATCAATATAAAACATATTGCTGTAACGTTTAAAATCTGTGTTGTATGATGCTTAAAATATATCTTTATATAATCAAACAACAGCTTAATATAGTATGAATAATAAATTAGGAATCCTATACCACCTACCCCTACTAATAATTCTGTAAAATTATTATGAGAATAAGTGAGATGACCTGTAGCATGTAGATTAATTATTCTGAAATTATCAATTCCATAACCTAATATTGGTGCTTGCTTCCATGCATTAATTCCAACCTCTATATATTTAGCTCTTAATAGTGCACTGCTATCAGCCTGACCACTTTTATTTAGAAGCCCTAAAGCACCTTCTATTCTCCATCCGATAGCATTATATAAATCTTTATTATTCATCATTACGTTATATACTAGGTACAGACCGAGACATATAACAATCAAATTTCTAATCTTTTTATTGGGATGTTTCAAATAGTAGAACAAGCTAACGCCTAGAACCACCATTAAAATAGCTTTTCTCGAAGCAGTGTAATATAGCAAAATAAGAGGAATTGGTAATGATATCAGTAAGAATAGGCGTATTATTAATTTTTTGTTATTGCTTAAAAAATACAGAATTAATATGATATATAATGCACATTTCATACCAATGTCATTTCCGTTCCATAAACCAGTAGTAGCCTCACCATGTTGTGCTAATTGGAAACTATTAAGATTTAAATTAAAAATTGCATAAATCATCATAATAAATAGTGATATTAAAAATAGCTTTATATGTTTTTCTAATTCTTCTTTAGTTCTAATTTGGTCATCAATTAAAAACAATGAAATAAATAGCACAACTAAAGTTTTTATAGTATCAATAGAAAAAGAACGATTAAGAGCATATATAACTGAAATAAGACAAATTCCACCAAATGCTAATAACCATGTCTTAAATAAATTAATTTTTAGACTGATTTTAAAATGATTTGCAGAGCTTATTAATAGCACAACAGAAAAAAAACTGCTCCACCATAAAATAGGATTAGCACTCCATTCTGGATTTAAAGCTACTGAAAAGAAAAAAACAATAGCAAGGTAACTTATCTGTTTAATTGAAATTTTCAATCTAATCCTCACCTCTTTTAATTTTTTCTATTAGTTTAATCCATTCTTTTGCCACTGTATATGACTCGACTTCATCTCTTAATTTATATGCTTCTTCTCCGTACTGCATTGCAATATGTCTTTTTTCTAAATACATATTAATAGCTTCTGCCAATCTTTCTTTGTCTCTACAAGGTACTATTAATCCTCTGTCATCACCTAATAACTGTCTGGCTCCACCTGGTGAACAATCAGTGGAAATACATGGAATACCCATACACATAGCTTCAATTAACGAATTTGGTAACCCTTCAAAATCAGAAGTTAATACAAAACAATAAGCTTCTTTTATCCACTCTAATACGTCTTGTTTTGCGCCCATTAATAGCACTTTATCTTTTAACCCTAATTCGTCAATTTGATTTTGTAACTTATTCTTTAAGCTACCTTCCCCATAGATTTTTAATACTACATCTTTATGCTTTTTACTAACAAGATTAAATGTATCAATCAGTAATTTCTGATTTTTCTGTGGTTCTAGTCTAGCTACAGTTACAATCTCAGAATAATTAATATCTTCTTTCTTACGGTTAGGTATTCGGTTTAATTCCACAGGATTTAAGATAATACTTGATTTTCTTTGTACTTTTTTTGAATAACATTGTTTAGCACCTTCTGTTTGAAAAACAATGTGAGAAGATCCAAATTCAACAATTTTTCTAAATATTTTGTCAACTCTTCTTTGATTAGTTTTATTTGGATCATTTCTTTCGGAATATATGACTGGGATCCCTGTCCCCATTAATCCAATAATCGTATAAGCACATACATCATTCATAAATGAAAGAACACAATCTGGTTTTTCTTTGTTTACAAATTCTCGAATCGAAGAAAGAAGCTTAAAATGTGAAACTCCATTTTCTCTATAGGCTTGATAGTATTCAACATTTATTTTTTCATTTAATTTATAAACAGATGGTTTATTTGAAGCTGTGATAAAAATCGAAACTTCATGTCCCATATCACACCAAATATTTGCGAGTATTGATATTACCCTTTCAGCTCCTCCAAAAGTCATTCCTGGAGTAATAAATACAAGTTTCATTATCATCACCCCTTACATGCTTTTAAATATATTTCATAGTAATCTTTTGCCATCTTATCTGCTGAGAACTTTTCAGAACTTACAATTGCATTTTGCCCATATAGTTTTCTATCTTCTTCGGACTCAATCAGTCTTTCTAGTCCTTTAACGACACCGTCAACTGTAGGTTCACACAATAATCCAGATTTTTCATTTTCAATCATATCTGGAATTCCTCCAACGTTTGAAGCAAGTATTGGCAACCCTGTTCCCATAGCTTCAATAAGTGTCATAGGCATGCCTTCATATAGCGAAGGTAATACAAATATATCGCTTGTTTCCATGATGGAGTAAACATCATCTGTAAGACCACAAAAATTTATATTGTTTTCCATATGAAGTTTCTTTACTAAATCTTTTATGGATTGTTCCAATTCTCCTTGTCCGTAAAGATCGAGTTGAACGTCATGACCTCTCTCAACTAAATTAGCAATTGATTTTACCAATACTTCATGATTCTTTGCATTCGCAAATCTTCCAACATGAAGTACTCTTTTATTTCCACTATAGTCATTTTTTATATGACATTTTTCCATTGAAACACCATTAAATACCACTGGCGTGTCCTTAAAATCTATATTATATTCATCAACTACAGATTTCTGAACTTCTTTTGACAAAGATACAGGTATTACATTACAATGTTTGAAAAGATGTTTATTGAACATTCTATCTAATTTACCAGCTTCTTTTGTTGCTATATTGTGTATAGTATAGATTTTAGCTTTTATACCACATATTGATGCAGCTACATGTGCATACTTTCCAGCATAAAGATGAGAATGTACAGCATCAACTTTATGTTCTTTAAAAATCTTTACTAGTTTAAATATTAATGACAAATCTAAACCACTTTTTTTATTTAAATAAATGATTTTGATTCCATTTTTTTCCATTCTTTCTGTGACAACAGAATGATAATCATATAAGCTAATAACAGTAACCTCATGCCCTAACTTAATTAAACTATTAGTTAAGTTCTCACACATTGTTTCTGCACCAGCTAGATCAAGTGCTGGAATTATCTGCATTATTTTCATTTACTATATCCTCATCGTTATGTAACTATCTGTTACATTTTCTTTCTTTATAATTTTGGTAGGTTTTCCTATAAAAATAGAATGATCCCTTACATCAAAATTCACGTATGCATTAGGGGCAAATAGAACATCATCGGCAATATGAATATTACTAATTACCAAACTATTTGATCCAAACCATATATCATCATCTAAAGCAGTGCACCTATTCTTTTTCTTCTGTTTTGTCGAACAATGATACATCCCTTGTTTATATTGCAATTCTTTCCAATTATAGCTAGAGGACTAACATTAATGTTATGAGCATGCTCAAGAAACAATTCTGTACCTATAATATCGCTTAGAATCTCTAAACCACAATTTCTAGCTATTCTAGCGCCCTTATTAATTGATTGTTTTTCATATACATATGTATATCTACAATGAGTAAATATATCTTATATAGCTTTCTCTGTGTTGTCTTTAAAACAGTTATCTACAGTTACAAACTCAGTTCCTTCTGGCAATTCACAAGATAAGCAACTATTAATTGCCTTCACTAGTTATACTTTTCTATTTAGAGTGATAAGACATATAGAAAATTTCATATATGTTAACACATTTTTTAAAACTTATTTGCATCATTAACTATCAAATAATTTCTTGTAATAAAGTCTTCATTACATTATCTGGTTCATATGTACGGGCATCAGAAATACATTGCTTTCTCATGTTTAACCATGATTCAGGATTATTTGCGATGTTAATAAGATATTTAGTTAATCTTTCAACATTTTTAGGTTCGACCAATCCACCATTAATACCATCTTTAATTACCTCATTGTTATATTTCCAATTGCTAGCTAACACTGGTACTCCTGCTGAAAATGCATCAATAGCTGTCCCTGCAAATCCTTCACCTTCATAATATGTAGGAAATAATAAAGCAAAATAAGGCTTTAATACTTCTACACTCTCATCAAACTTAACTAAACCACGATAATTAATATAATCAGGGAATGTTTTTTGTAATTTAGTAAACCACTCAGTTTGATTAGAATCAATCTGACCATAAATATCTAAGTGATATACGACTGCACCTAGTTCTTTATTTGCTGATATAACTGCATTAACTGCATCCTCTATTCCCTTTTCTTTCATAACTCTAGAAAAGGTACATAGTAAATAAGGTTTTGTGCACTGTTCAGGTTTTGATACAATATTTAGTCTTTTACAATTTGGCATAACTGCAATATTTTCAAATCCTATTTTTTCTAAAAGTCTTTTCATATTATGAGTCTCTACATAAATCTTATGAAATATTTTCAATTTTTTTGATAAAAAATGATGTCTATTCAAAAACTCTGGAAGCCAACCACCTATAACAACATAATGTAATCTTCTATGAAAGAATACATTGATAGAATTACATAATGGTACAAATATTTGTATACCATTATGTGCAGGAAAAATTATTATGTTATCGCATTCTCTAAATGCTTTAATCATTTGAAATACCACAGAAGGTAGTGCTTTAGCTCCCCCATGAGTATCGATTTTTACAACTTGATCTGCGCCAAACTGTTTATCCAATTCATTTGTTACTATTTTTGTTTTAATAGTTTGACCATTCAATAAATTTTCACCAAATCCAAAATGACCAATAACACAAACCTTTTTCATATCTATCCTCTTTCGTAATTTTTCTTCTTCAATACACCATAAAACATATTCCAGCATGTATACCATGCAGCTATTAATGCTGGTTTCTCATCACACATATGAAACAAATCATAATGACTCTTGAACTTTCTTCTAAACTTATCATGACTAATACTTACTTTTCTTACTCTATACTTCGCAAGGTTTTCTTTAAGAAGATAAGCACAAGTATCTGGTTTCTTATAAAGCTGTAATCTGATTGCATAATCATTATTCTTCTTAATATCTTTAATCTGAATAAGACCAAACACTTTAGCGTTATACATCATAGTAAGCTGACCTATATAATCATAGTTATACATCTTACGTTTATTAACCTTATCAGGACCAGATACATAAATATTCAATGGTTTAGAATCTTCATCTATCTTTTCATATTCAGTAAATGAAAGATTATAACCATTTTTATTCATAAAATCAATCTGATGTTCTAGCTTTTCTGGCATCCAAAGATCATCTGAATCAAGAAAAGCGATCCATTCACCTTTTGCTTCTCTTAATGCTTTATTTCTTGTAAGTGCTGCACCTGAATTTTTATCGTTATGTAAATACTTGATTCTTTCATCCTTAAAAGAAGCGACTACTTCATCAGTATTATCTGATGAACAATCATCTACGATTATTAATTCCCAGTTAGTATATGTTTGATCTAATACAGACTGTATAGTTTCTGCAATAAATCTTTCTGTATTCCAAGAAGGCATAATAATCGATACTAATCCATCTACTACTTTTCTATCTTCCATAATATCTACTCATAGTCCTTTCCTAATACAGCTAACACAGTTCTAAACATTGTTGCTATATCCCCAAAAAACGAGAAGTTCTTAATACTATCTAGGTTATATTTCATTTTACCTGGTAGTACTTCTTCTATATATGTTTTATCTACATCACTCGATGCATCTAATAGTTCAGCTTCATCTTTATATCTAATACTTGCTTCACTAGTAATACCAGCAGGTAATAATAATGTAGCCATATATTCAGGTTTATATTCTTCAACATATTTCACTGCTTCAGGTCTTGTACCTACAAAACTCATATTACCAGAAATAAGATCTAATACCTGTGGTAACTCATCTAATCTACAACCTCTTAGTTTTGCTCCTACTTTAGTAATACGACTATCATTCCCTACTGTTACAGTAGAACCAATCTTATCTGCATTACTAACCATTGTTCTAAATTTATGAATCTTGAAATGTTTTCCATAAGTCGTAACTCTGTCCTGTCTATAAAATACTGGACCATCAGAATCTAACTTAATCATAATAGAAATAATAATCATAGGAATAGCTAATAGAATAAGCAGAATCAAACCACCTACTAAATCCATTACTCTCTTAAGAAACATACTTAATTTCTTCTTCTGCAATGTTTCATAATAAACTCTTACCTCATCATTCTGCATATAATCAGGTAAAGTTTCCCATTTCTTCAACATTACATATATTCCTTTACAACTTCTTTAAAGTTTTCAATCACATACTCTACATCTTCATCACTTAACTTAGTATGTAAAGGTAAAGTAATAAGATTTTCATAATAGGCATATGCATTAGGGAAATCTTTTATATCCCACCCCAAGGTTTTATATGCAGTCATCATAGGCAATGGTTTATAGTGTACATTTGTATTCACACCACGTTCTGCTAGTTTAATAATGATTTCTCTTCTCTGTTCATCACTAATACCAGGTATTCTAGTTAAGTATAAATGTTTAGAAGACTCAAAGTCTTTACCCCAATGATTTAAGTGTTTAACACCTAACTCATCACACATTTCATCATACTTACTTACGATTTCTCTTCTTCTTGCAAGCATTCCTGGATATCTATCTAACTGACGTAATCCAATTGCTGCCATAATATCAGTCATATTACACTTATACCAAGGACCAATAATGTCATATTCCCAAGCACCTAACTGTGTCTTAGCTAATGCATCCTTATTCTGTCCATGTAAGCTATATAACTGGAATAACTTATATACTTCTTCGTTATCTATACCAGGAATATCTTTCCAAGTACTTGCTCCACCTTCTGCAGTTGTAAAGTTCTTTACTGCATGGAATGAAAAACTACTAAAATCAGCCCATTCACCAGCCATCTTACCTTTTCTTACTGCACCTAGTGCATGTGCACAATCCGCAAATACCATAACTCTATTAAGAGTTTGCTGTATTCTAGCTCCTAGGGTATTACCCTCTTTAGCTTTAAATAATTCTTTCTTACTTTCAATAGCCTGATATAACTTATCATAATCACAAATAACACCACCAAGATCTACTGCCACTACAGCCTTAGTCTTCTCAGTAATCGCATCTGCAACCTTATCATAATCCATTTCACAGTTATCTTTCTGACTATCTACAAATATTACTTTCGCACCACAATGAATTGCTGCTGAAGCTGAAGCTGTATAAGTATAAGCTGGTACAATCACTTCATCTCCCTCTTGGATACCACATACCCTAAGATTTAATTCTTCTGCTGCTGTCGCAGAATTTAAACATACCACTTTAGATGTATGACAATATTCAGCAAGTCTTCTTTCTAATTCTTTAGTTCTTGGTCCTGTAGTAATCCAACCAGAACGAAGTGCTTCTGCTACTTCTTCTATTTCTAACTCAGAAATATCAGGTGGACTAAAAGGAATCTTTCTTTTATTCATTTCCATCTTTCTCCCTCCTCTATGAATAAATACATGGGGTAGCACTTATCACTAAGTGCCACACACATGTGTTATGATGGATGATATGTTGATACAATCTTCTGTACTCTTTCTTTCATATCATCTTCATTTCTATATGCTGCATCAAGTAATCCATCTAACTCATCTAAGAACTCATTGATATCAAATGGAATAGGACAACCAATATGAATTAAATCATTCTTAGTCTTCTTTAAACCTTCTTCAGCCATAAGCTTTTCTTCATAAAGCTTTTCACCTGGTCTAAGTCCTGTAAATTCTAACTTGATATCTACATCAGGTGTATAACCTGATAATCTAATTAAGTTACGAGCTAGAGTAGTAATCTTAACTGGTTCACCCATATCTAATACGAAGATTTCTCCTCCATGAGCATATGTACCAGCAAGTAATACTAAACTTACTGCTTCTGGAATAGTCATAAAGTAACGGATAATATCAGGATGTGTCACTGTAACTGGTCCACCTGCTTCAATCTGTCTCTTAAAGATTGGAATAACTGAACCATTACTTCCTAATACATTACCAAAACGTACAGCTACAAACTCAGTCTGTGTAGTCTTTAATGCTTCTTTGATTTCAGGTTTTTCAATCATATCCTTCTCATGAGTAAATAACTGAGGGATTTCATAAGCCTTACCTTCTTTAATCTTAGCTGCAAAAGCCTGAATAATCATCTCACATAAACGTTTAGAAGCACCCATGATGTTTGTAGGGTTAACTGCTTTATCTGTACTAATCAATACAAATTTCTCACATCCATGTACCATAGCTGCATAAGCTGTCTTATAAGTACCCATAGCGTTATTCTTAATAGATTCACATGGGCTATCTTCAATTAATGGTACATGCTTATGTGCTGCTGCATGATATACAATCTGAGGTCTATACTTCTTAAAAAGATCAAACATCTTTCTACTATCTCTTACTGATCCAATAAGAGTCACTAGATCTAAGTTTGGATACTTCTTTCTTAACTCTAACTGAATATCATATGCATTGTTTTCATATACATCAAATAAAATTAACTGTTTAGGATTATGTGATGCAATCTGTCTCGCAAGTTCTGAACCAATAGAACCAACACCAGTAATAAGAACGACTTTATTTCTTACATACGCAAACACTTCATCCATATTAGGCTTAATAGGATCACGGCCTAATAAATCTTCAATCTGAACCTTCTTCATCTTACTTACTGATACCTGACCAGTATATAACTGATACATACCAGGTAGATTCATAAGTTCACAAGAAGTTTCATTACATACTCTAAGAATATCTCTCTTATCCTGAGGATTAGCACTAGGTACAGCAACATAGATCTTTTCAATGTTGAACTTATCTACTGCTTCTAGGATATGATCTCTACTGCCAAATACAGGTACATCATCAATATATCTATCCCATTTATTAGGGTTATCATCGATAAAGCATGCAACAGTTTCATTTGTTTCCTTAGCATGTTTAATATCTCTAAATAACATCTGACCAGCAGAACCAGCCCCAATAATCATTACATTCTTCTTCTGTACTTCATTGTTTGTTCTACCACGAAGTAGTAATACAAAACGATAGAAGAAACGAATTCCTAATGTTGCAATAAACTGTACTGTAATACCAATCACATAATAAGAGACAGGCATATGCAAGTTAAATACAAGTAGTGAACCAGTGTAAATGACACCAGTCACTACAGTTGCAAGAATGACTCTCAATAACTCTGAATAACTCGCAAAACGCCAAATACTCTTGTATAAACGTAAGAACCAGAATACAACTAAACAGAACAAAGCATAAATAATAATAGTCTTTGTATAAGTTGTTAAGTATTGTGGTTCTACACTTGTTACTTTACAGTCAAATCTTAACCATAAAGCAATACCAAATGATACTATAACTGCCGCAAAATCATAGACCATTAATAGTAATCGAACAACCTGCCAATGTTCGAACTTTCTTTTTGAACCTTTACTCATTTTCATTTCCCTTCTTAAATCTTACTTACTTCTCCCATAACCATAGCCATATCCATAGCCATAACCGTATCCATAACCTGTTGATTCTGAACTATAGAATGTCTTCTTATAACTATTTAATACCACACCTACAATATGAGGTAATGTATCATGGAGTTCATCTACAGAATCAAGAATATCTCCTGCTTCTGCATAGTCCTGCTTAACGACTACAACTGCACTATCAGCATACTTTGCGACTAATAATGCATCTTCCATCATATATAAAGGTGTAACATCTAAAATAATAAAATCATATACTTCTCTTAATTCTGCAATTAAGTTTTCTAATCTTGGTTTAGACAATTCAGTTGAACCATCAACTGAAATATCACTACCAAATACAATGTCTATATCATCCTTGTGAACAATACATTGTTCTAGTTTGACATCTTTATCTTTAATGTAGTCTAATGCTGTTCTATGAATATTCGCATATCTCATAGTCTTCTCAACTGATGGATTTCTCATATCTAGATCAACTAAACATACCTTATAACCCTTCTGTCCTAATGTAATGGCTGTATTAATAGAAACCATTGTTTTCCCTTCATTAGGTACAGTACTTGTTATCATATAGACTGAATTTTTATTTTTTCTATGATCCTGTTCCATCTTAATTCTAATATTATGGAAGGAATGCTTGAAATCCGCTTTAATACCAGAACCATTTAATAATAAACCTGGATTATTAGAATGACGCTTCTTTACTAATGGTACTTTCGCAATATAGTCCATACCAAGAATTTCTCTGACATCATTCTTATCTAAGATTGTTCTTCTAAATACAGCGACTACAATTAGTAATAAAACACTTGCTCCAAGTCCAATTAATCCACCCTTTAATCCTGCTAGTAAATAACTTGGTGAAGCATCTGCCTTTTGAGGCATTGTAGGCTTATCTAATAATGTAATACTTACATCCTGCATAGCATCCTTAGTTAATGTATCACAGTTATTAGTAATAGCTGATGCAACATTATAGGCATCCTGAGCACTCTTACCTGTTACTTTTAATACAACAAGATTTGTATTTTCAATCTGTGTTGCTGAAATTTTTGCAGGTATCTTATTAACATTCAATACATCCTTTACGATATTCTTCATTTCCTTACTAGTAAGGATTGAATTAAATGTATCTACAAGTGTTGCTTTAGTACCACTTGCCTGAGTTTCATCATAATAGTATGTATCTGTTAAATCAGTAGAAGGTACAAACACTGCTTCACTTGTATAAGTTGTATTAAAGAAAAGAATTTCTTTCATCTCTAATGCAACAACACCTATAAGTACTAATAATAGTACTGTCTTCCACATTCTCTTAAATGCACGGAGGAAATTCTCAAAGCACTTAACTAAATCAATCGTCATTTCATCTTGATTATTTGATTCCATTATTTATCCCCCCTTACTCTATATTTGTTGTAACCATAGCGGTTATTATAATTGCTAGTTCCCTTATTACCTTCACTTACAACATTCTTAAATACAACACCTAATACGTTATCTTTTACATAAGTTAAACGTTTTACTGTTTCATTAATAACATCACTTGTTGCATAATCCTGTCTTACTACAAATAGAGTTGCATCTACAAGTTCATTCATAGCCATAGTTTCATTTAATAAGTATGCAGGAGAAGTATCAACAATCACAAAATCATATTCTTCTCTTAATTCCTTCATGATTTCATCTAATTTCTTACTATTAGTAAGAATTTCAGATTTTAATGTATCCTGGCTACATGGTAATAAATCTAAACCACTACGATCACTTACAATCTGACTACTCCAGCTAGAAGTACCCTCAATAGCCTTATTTAAGCTCTTAGAGCCATCTAAATCAAAGATCTTGAATACTGCTGGCTTATTAAAGTCTGCGTCTACTAGAACTACTTTACGGCCATTTTTCGCAAGTGCTAAAGCTAAGTTTGCAGCTATAGAAGACTTACCTTCATTCTCATAAGCACTAGTAATCATAAATGACTTATAACCATGCTTATCACTAGATGCTTCTACCTTACTTCTAAGCTTATTTATAGATTCTCTAAAGAAGAAACTAGTCTTTAATGAAGTAATAAGAATCGCTTTCTTATTTCTTGCATCTTCTCTCTTTTTCACTTCAAATGGTAATTTTGCATATAATCTTGTATCTAGCTTATTTTCAACTTCTTCTTCACTCTTAATAGTATCTCTTAAGAAGAAATATAAACCAAATAAACAAGATAATACAAATCCAGATCCTACTGCCCCAATTAAGAAGTTCTTAATATGACTATTTGGATTTACTGGTTTAGTAGAGAACTTACTTTCCTTTAATACAGTAATATTGTATGGGAAACTATATCGTTCTGTATTTTCTCTATACCAATCATTTAAATACTTAATAGAGAAATAGGCTTCTCTTTTAGTATCTGCAGTGACTTTAATCTTAACTACATTTGCCTGTTTTAAAGTGACTTCTGCCTTATAAGTAGTCTTAGTTATAGGCATCTTTTTCTTTACATAAGATTTCGCATTATTACTATTCATTAGATAATCTAATGTATTGACATAACTCTGAACCTTATCAAAATTCTTAAAAGTATCTTCTCCACCACTAAGTGTTGCAGTCATGCTTGTACCATATTGAGGTACATAAGTGACTGTCTTCATAAAATCAAATACACTTCCAAAAACAATCATGACTGCAACAATCAAGATCCATCTTTGTAGTATATCTTTAATAATACATTTAACTATAGTAAGGAGATTTTCATTCTGTACATTGTTTTCCATAATATCCTCCCTACTCTTCTACAATGACAACTAATTTAGTTAAGCCATAGTCATCATTACTTGTCTTTACTCTATAAATAAATTCATAAGTACCAGGTGTATTCTTATCATAATCTGTATTGATATCTACCTGATTCTTTAAGCTTGAATAGTCCATATCATCCATAGTAACAGAATCAATATGTTTCTTCGCATTCACTTCAGTACCAACCTTCACTCTCAATAAGTAAGTATCTAGGTTAATATTGACTGTCTGTTTTCTAGAAGTCTGATATGCCTTTAATGTGATAGATGACTGAGTACCAGTACTATCAGTAACCGCAAATGTTACATAGTGGTTCTTATCCTGTTCATATTCTCTGATTACTTTAACCTGAGAACTTAAATCACCATCAACACAACTATAAGCACTCATATAGTCTGCAAACTGTGCTTTAGAGTTAACCTTAGAATATACTAATGCTTTATTAAGATATAACTGTGGTGCACTATAGTTTGTATATTTGATTTTTCTTTTTACTTTAGTATAGTTATCATCTTTATCAAATACACCTAAAGTAACAACTCGTACATCATCTTCACCAAAAGTACTCATGCCCTGAACGAATACTTTCTTAGTAATGTTGCCATCTTCCTTATCAGTGGCTTTTACACCCTTTAAAATAGCCTGATTTGTAGTTGTCTGATCCATTCCAGTATCTAATACCAAAGTACCTTTAGGTACTTTAATAACTGGTGAAGAACCAGTTTGTGGCTTATGTGTATCATATAGTAAGAATCCACCATATAATGCCACAATCACCAGGAATATGATTCCGTTTCTGACCTTGTTATTCATACCTTTCCCCCATTTAATAATATTTTTCCATTCTCTTTAAAAATCGGTAATTTAAAATAACTAGGGGTTTCCTAAATTTTAATTATCACGTAGTATGGGG
>ENA-OPAC01000538-OPAC01000538.1-human-gut-metagenome-genome-assembly--contig:-NODE-538-length-21082-cov-90.020973_pt1 | contig 21082 bp, 17 predicted proteins | sample MGYA00241052_ERZ501420 | MGnify/ENA primary metagenome ERZ501420 (study PRJEB25962, sample SAMEA2042513) | human gut metagenome | biome: human gut; feature: human-associated habitat; material: faeces... | reverse complement strand
AATACCTGCGACTGGAATTGAACCAGTTAGGTTAGTGTCATGCCCGACACACATATGAAACCGCACAACAGATGATGTGCAGTAATAGGAGTAATATAAATTTTAAAAAACTCATATAACCTGTTTAGGAAGGTATCGTTAATTTACGCTACATTCTAAGCTAACTGTATTTTGATAACTATGATTTGGATAACATCATCACCATTTCAACTTGCCATACTTTTCCTTATACCATAGTTGCCAGCCATTGACCAGGTTCTGCCATACCACATAGGCACCAGGAGCCACGGCTGCCAAAGGATTGAGGAATGTAAGGGTGAGCCAGATACCCACAATTGTATTCTTCTGACCCAAAGCCTGTCCGGCACTGATGCTGGCATCCCAATGACGTCCCACAGCCTTGCCTATGGCAAACTGAACAAGACATACCACCAAGGGAACAACAAGCAACAGGGCAAGTATCCAACCCGAAACGGTGGCATGAAGGAAGTTGCGCAGAGTTTCACCCATGAGTATCGTCAGGTTGAAACACCACATATAGAATCCCAAGTCTTTCACACTCTTTACCTTATCAACAAAACGGGGCAGGAACTTGCGACTCAGCAGGGCAAGCAACAAGGGAACCACCAGCACGGTGGTGACATTACGGAACACCATCATACTCATATAGAGAAATGACACATCGGCTCCCTTCTCTACCATCGGGAAAAGAGAAGGAATAATAATCATTGTGAAAATATTGGCTATCACGGTATAGGTGGTGAGGGAGCCTATGCTTCCTCCCAACTTCTCGGTCACTACCGCCACGGCAGCTGCCGTAGGACAGATGAAACAAATAAAGGCTCCTTCGAGGATGACCTTCGTCTCGTAATTCTTACCAAAAAGACAGATGGCAATCACCATCAACAGCGCGAGAGATGTACGAATGAGTTGCAGCACAAAATGCCATGCCTTAGGCTTCATCTCCTTAATCTCTATCTTGCAGAAGGTAACATACAACAGGGCAAAAAGCACCACCGGCATGAGTTCAACAAGGCGTGGACCCACCGCGTCACCCAATGGCTGCAAGAAAGGAACATTGGCAAAAATCAAATACCCCAAGGCACCCAAGACAAGGGAACAGGGCAAAGCAAACTTCCTGAAAAACGAAAACACCTTCATCATACGGACATGTTTTAGCGAAAAGAAAAAAATCCTCCTTGGTCAACCAAGGCTGACTTCAAGAGGATTTTTTAACTCCATTTATATTAAAGCTATAGCTTAATCTTTGTTGCTGCGCTTGCGCTCCAAGTGGTCAAGGATAACCTTGCGCATACGCATGTTCTTTGGTGTGACCTCCACATACTCGTCCTCGCGGATGTACTCAAGGCATTCCTCAAGACTCATCACGGTCTTAGGAATCACGCGAGCCTTGTCATCAGAACCCGACGCACGTACGTTGGTCAACTGCTTGGCCTTAGTAACATTGATGACCAAGTCGTTTTCGTGAACATGCTCGCCCACTACCTGGCCTGCATAAACCTCCTCACCTGGGTCGATGAAGAACTTACCACGATCCTGCAGCTTATCAATGGCATAAGCATAGGCGGTACCTGTCTCCAGAGCTATCATGCTACCGTTGCTACGGCGGCTGATCTCGCCCTTATAAGGCTGATACTCCTTGAAGCGGTGTGCCATAATAGCCTCACCCTGCGAAGCTGTCAGCACATTGGTACGAAGACCGATGATACCACGTGAAGGAATATCGAACTCGATATCCACACGGTCACCCATGTTGAGCATGGAGGTCATATCACCCTTACGACGTGTCACCATATCAATCATCTTAGAGGCAAACTCCTCTGGAACATTGATGGTCAACTCCTCTACAGGCTCACATTTCACACCGTCGATCTCCTTATAGATAACCTGTGGCTGACCTACCTGAAGCTCATAGCCCTCGCGACGCATTGTCTCGATAAGCACAGAGAGATGGAGCACACCACGTCCGCTGACAATCCACTTATCAGTAGTATCCTCGTAAGGCTGAACACGAAGGGCAAGGTTCTTCTCCAATTCCTTGTTCAGACGGTCCTGAATGTGACGGGAGGTACAGAACTTGCCTTCCTTACCGAAGAAAGGTGAGTCGTTGATGGTGAAGAGCATACTCATGGTAGGCTCATCGACAGCAATAGGAGGAAGAGGCTCAGGATTCTCGAAGTCGCAGATGGTATCGCCAATCTCGAACTTCTCCAGACCGACAACGGCACAGATATCACCTGAATCCACATGGTCGGTCTTCTGGTGTCCCATACCTTCAAAAGTGTGGAGTTCCTTGATCTTAGTCTTCTCCTGAGTTCCGTCGCGATGGCAGATAGTGATATTCATACCATCCTTCAAGGTACCACGGTGTACGCGGCCCACTGCAATACGACCCGTATAAGAACTGTAATCCAAAGAGGTGATGAGAAGCTGAGGTGTACCCTCCAACTGTTTTGGAGCAGGAATGACCTCTACAATCTTATCGAGCAGATAGTCGATGTTGTCGGTAGGAGTCTTCCAGTCTTCAGCCATCCAGCCATTCTTGGCAGAGCCATAGACTACAGGGAAGTCGAGCTGTTCCTCAGTAGCGTTGAGGTCGCACATCAGGTCGAACACCATCTCGTAAACTTCCTCAGGACGGCAGTTAGGCTTATCCACCTTATTAACTACAACGATAGGCTTCAAACCCAACTGCAAAGCCTTCTGCAGCACAAAACGAGTCTGAGGCATAGGACCCTCGAAAGCATCGACAAGAAGCAGACAGCCGTCCGCCATATTGAGTACACGCTCTACCTCGCCACCAAAATCAGAGTGACCAGGAGTATCGAGGATATTGATTTTAATGCCTTTCCAATTAATAGACACATTCTTAGAAAGAATGGTTATACCACGCTCACGCTCCAAGTCGTTGGAGTCGAGAACTTCGCCACTGTTATCCTGGCCATCACGGAAGAGTTTGCCAGCGAGCATCATCTTGTCTACCAGGGTAGTCTTACCATGGTCTACGTGTGCAATAACTGCAATGTTTCTAATGTCTTGCATTTTTTTACCTTAAGTACTTTATGAATTTGGGTGCAAAATTACAAAAAATATCGGAAAAGTTTGCATGAATAACAAAAAAGTTGTAACTTTGCACCGCATTTTTAAAATGCACAATATTTTATTCAATCAATTATTAAGTTTTTAAGCAATGTATTTAGACAAAGCAAAAAAAGAAGAGATCTTTAGCAAGTACGGAAAGTCTAACTCTGATACTGGTTCAGCTGAGAGCCAGATAGCATTGTTCTCATACCGTATTGCTCATTTGACGGAACATGTTAAGCAGAACCGTAAAGATTATACTACAACACGTGCATTGACACAGCTTGTAGGAAAGCGTCGCGCTTTGCTCGACTACTTGTACGACCGCGATATCAATCGCTACCGTGCCATCATCAAGGCCCTCGGTCTCCGCAAGTAATATTGAGCAATTTGCTAAAAGACTTTCAATCCCATCACTCTCGCTGAGAATGATGGGATTTTTTATGTTATTAATAGCCATTCAAGCTACCATCCCATCTGCCACAATTGTCGCAAATGGAATATTCGGTGTCAATTCAAAAGCAAATGACACGCGCCCGTCTGGTGTATTCTTCCATGTAGTCAATCCCATGTGGTCTTTCGTATGGTCAGCCTTAGAGTAGATAATCTCAGCGGTCGTCTGCCCTATGATGGCAAAGTGGAAGCGGTTTTGTATCATCGCATAAAAATCGCGTGTGGTGGGCGAATTGCGGTCATAGTCGATGCCACATTCAGCGTAGATGTCCGTAATCTGCTGCCAAATGCGGCATTCACTCGCACGAATAGAACGCACTCGTTCAAGCAATTCGCAGAAGTAGTCTTTGCCAAACACCGCCGTTCCTTGTTTCAACCGCTCATCGTCCATAGCGAAGCCCTTCTTTATATACACATTGAGAATCTTTGTTGCCCATTGGCGGAAACGTGTGGCTTTCAGAGAAGGCACGCGATAGCCTACGGCGATGATTGCATCAAGAGAATAGAAGTCGATAAGTTCGTTAACCTCGCCACGGATACCTCTATTTACGACTGTTTCCATTTTGGAAATAGTCGTGTCAGGATTAAGTTCTCCCTCTGTAAATATATTTTTCAAGTGATTGCTAATAGCCGGCACGCCCACGCCAAATAGCTGTGCCATAGCCTTTTGGGTACACCAAAGTGTTTCGTCCTTTATGACGACTTGCACTTTGCCGTCCGCATCCGGCATGCTATACAGAAGATATTGAATCTCGTTACTCATCATCGTGTTCCTTTCCTACGTTTTCGTTGAAGAGGAAGAGGGCAAATGATTTCCAAAGAGTTATGATGAACAGTCACGATTATTGATCAACTTATTTTGTGGTGAAAGACCGTAAAACGCAAAACTGTAAATCTATTACGACCCAGGAAGACAATGCTATACCCTACTCTATCAATGATGGGTTCAAAAGGAATTCATAAATGCTGGCTATCTGTATACCATTCTCGTCACTCCATGTTTTTCCAGACTTCGTCATTGCGTCACCCAAAATTCTTCGTCATTCTTTTCGCTCACGGTCACAAGCCGCACGTTCCTCACCATATAAATCGAGTTGTGGATGGCACTGGGATTCTTCTTTTTATGATAAACATAGTTAAAAAAACTTTTGCGTACCCCAAAATAAGGGTACGCAAAGACACAAAATATTGTTTATCAAACAGTTATAAAAAAAACGGATTTTTTGAGTGATAAAGTTAGGAGTGGATATTTAGCTACATTACTTTTCTGCAACGGGGCGTATAGACATACCGGTTGTTCGACTTGTATGTGCCACAACAACAGTGTTCTCCCTGTATAATTGTAAACTATACACACATTCGTCAGTTGGATAGGTTGTATCGAATGAACTCGTTCGGTACATAATACTAAAAGGTCTTTTGGGCAAAAAAATGTGATTTCCATTAGGACCTGTAACTGTCGCATCTCCGTATTCGTCAGCAAATTTCCATTTGCAATTCTTCACCAATTCCTCAAATTCTTTTTTGGTTGGCATACGGCAATTCTTGCCCCATAATACTGTTGCTGCGTCGTCTTCAGGTTCAAGAGTGGTCTTGGCATCCTTTTTAGTATATTTAGTGTATGTGTTACCATCCTTGAATTTATACTCTATATCATAATTTATGGGTTCTACTTCTCCCCACCTATAAGAATATCCAGCTTCTTCAGGTTCAGAAGCCCCAATATTACATTCAGCCCATAATAGTCCACTGGGCAGTCCTAAGTCCACAAATTTGTGACCGTTAATTACATACACACCATTTTTACAATTTGAGTCACCATTGTTGTCACCATCATCGCTGCTGCAAGCTGTCAGAACACACAAGCATAGCAACATCATTGGAAACAATCTCAATATCTTTCTCATATTCTATTTGTTGTTTAGTTAATATTATTTTATTGCAAAAGTAGTAAAATCCCATATCATTCCATTTAACCATACGTTAAAATATATAAACATACAATGAAAAATTTGCCTTCTCTACCCTCATTCTGTGATTTAGAAGATTTTAGTATAAAGGAAAGACTAAGGCAGAAAATTAAATGATCAGCGAAGAAAGAATTCGGAAAGTACCGATTATTGATCATTTAATTCTTCAAAATATAGCGATTTGAGCAGTTTATTTGGCGGTAAAAGAACGTAAAAAGCGATATCGAAATATCGTCATACAATTCCTATACCACTTATATTCAACGCTTTAAGCTGTTTGTGTAGCTTTTTGAGCGATTAGTATTCGTCCTCGTTGAAACTGATACTATCCAACTGCTTCAGTATCTCTTCTTCGAGGCGGTGACTCTCCTCAAACTGTGCTTTCAGCGTAGACCTATAATTATCCATGCGCTTGTTGAACTCCTCCTCGGTGATGTCCACATAGTCAATCTTGATGTCGAAATACTGTCACACCGAGAGGCTATATCCTTTCTCTTTGATCTCATCGTATATCACTGCTACCGTAGATTTAGTCAAAGTTAATTATTTCGCTTACATTGACATTCAGCAACTCTGAAATTCGCTTCAGTGTTGCCAAATCAGGCTGTGTTGTATTGGTACACCATTTTGAAACAGTAGTTTGATTAACACCCAACTGTTCCGCAAGCCATTTATTGGTCTTTTTATTCTTTACCAATACAAGTTTTAATAGATTTAATTCTTCCATACAATCAATATATTGCTTATAATGCAAAATTATAGATTTTTAGCGAGAAACTATATTGCTTAATTCAACCTTTAACAAGATATAACTTTTTACATATATACCTCAATCTTATTCACCTCAAATATGCACACGTCTCGAAGCAGCAGGATTTCGTTGATGTCCAGTAGACTCATTCGTCTTGTAAATTGTTAGAGATCATATTTGAGGAAAATGCAGCAGTGTCATTTGTAGTTTTAGCGAACAGCAATAAAAAATCCTTTATAAAGGAAAGATAGAATCGCTTTCTTTCCCCTATAAAGGAAACCATAGAAATGAACCCTCTTCACACATCATCCACTATGGAAGACGCTATTGAAAGGAATATAAGACTAACATAGTCTTAAAATCCCATCACTCTTTGTAAGATTGATGGGATTTTTCAGTTTATTATATAAGAACCTAAAAATGTTCAGCATCAGCCTGACGTTTCGTCTTAGAAATCTTGAGACGACGGCTTATCAACTGTTTTATCACCCTGTCAACGATTATTTTTCCTATAGCCCAAACTACCAGATACCCCAAAGCAAAACGATAGTCGTAAGCAACCCATACCAACACAGCCAACATCCAAAGCCATTTCACTACGAACAGAAGTATACGTTTGTTTCTCACATAACTACTCTCACGCTTATCAATGGGATTATTATAAGACTGGTGCTTGCCCTGTCCATCTACTATAAAGCTGTAGCGATGATTGTTGTATGTGTAATAAGTGAAATAGAAGGGAACATAGAGAAGTTCACCTTGGTTGGTTAGTTCGATGTTTGTAGAAGTCTTTAACTTGCGCACCTTTTGATTACCAATCTGAGCATGCACGCTGCGCATCGCCAACTCATCCGTATGTGCCTTGCCCCACTTCTTCCACACTGCCTCGGCAGTAATCGTAGACAAGGCAGTGAGAATATGACTATCAGTTGCATCGATGTGCCCAGCCTCGAAAGAACTCAAAGCCTCAGCATCGTAAGGCAAACAAGTGGTAAAATCGCGAAGTTCCTTTGGAAGATCACCTTTTCTATCATTGGCTAAGTATAAATAAGCCATCTTGCCTGTTGCATTGCCATGAAGCTGCTGCTGATTAGCGCCATTGCCGCTCCAAGCCACCTGATAGGTACCCTCATAAAGATACATAGGCAGATAGATACAGAATACCTCCTCGGCATCGATGGCCTGGAAAACATCGCATGGAACAAAGTCGATATCAACCAAAGTTTGCGCCATCAAGTGCTTAAAACCATCCACATCAATGGTAGGCGACACATAACGCAAAGGCATGTGCGCTTCAACCGTCTGAAGTACATGGCTATTCATACGGTTATGACAAACAGGGCATGTTATAACCTGGTCAAATTCAAAGAAGTATGTTAGCTTAGCATTGCATGCCGGGCATTTCAACACTTGCAATTTACTTGTCTCTTCCATATATCTTCCTATTTTAATATTTTTCCTATGGTAATTCTATTATAGAGACATGATTTCCCTTAAAGGAACCATAACAAAATCTCTTTCCTCCATCAGGGGATGAGGAATCTTCAGGTCGGGCTGGTCTATACGAAGATCATCATACAGTAGAATATCTATATCTATAATGCGGTCGTGATATTCACCATTCACCGATTTGAGCTTACGGCCCATCTCTTGCTCCACCTTCTGAGTAGCCTCAAGCAACTGGCGAGGCGCCAAAGGAGTGAGCACACAGGCACATGCATTGATAAAGTCGTTGGGCGAAGAATAGCCCCACGGCTTAGTTTCGTATAGAGCTGACTGGCGCTCTACGACGCCAATCAGCTCTCCTATCTTTTCAAGAGCCTCACGGATGTTACGCTTGCGATTGCCTAAATTGGATCCGAGACTCAGATATACTCTATGCATGTATACATAAATATGTTATTGAACGATGCTTCGCCTAAAACAAACGAAGCCATTTACAGCCTCAACTATCACAGATATTAATCGTTGAGAATGAGCAGAGAGTCGCCGAAGCAACCAAACATATAGCCATTCTTCAAAGCCTTCATATAGGCTTCATATACAAGGTCGTAACCTCCAAATGCAGCAGTACTCATCATCAGTGTAGATTCTGGATGATAGAAGTTGGCCACCATGCAATCGGCCAGTCCGAACTCATAAGGAGGGAAGATAAACTTATTGGTCCATCCGTCAAACTCCTTCATCATTCCATCTGTACCCACCGCAGTCTCTGTAGCCTTGACCACACTCGTACCGATGGCACAAACATGATGACCGGCACGCTTGGTATCGTTGACCAGTTCGCAAGCCTCCTTGCCGATATGCATCTGCTCGGAATCCATCTTGTGCTTGGTAAGGTCTTCCACCTCGATTTCATGGAAGTTGCCCAATCCACAATGCAAGGTAATAAATGCAGAGTTGATGCCTCTGATCTCCATACGTTTCATGAGCTCGCGCGAGAAATGAAGCCCTGTGGCTGGCGCTGTTACTGCACCTTCCTTCTCAGCAAACACGCACTGGAAGTCTTCCATATCTTCCTCTGTGGCATGGTGTACCTCGCGATTGTCGATAATATAACGTGGCAATGGAGCCTCGCCCAAAGCAAAGAGCGAGCGTTTGAAGACATCGTGCTGACCGTCCTCGTCATAGAGGAAGCGAAGAGTACGTCCACGGCTGGTGGTATTGTCGATTACCTCAGCCACCATCTCGTTGACATCATCAAAGAAGAGTTTGTTTCCTATACGAATCTTACGGGCTGGTTCTACGAGCACATCCCAGAGTCGCATCTCCTCATTCAACTCTCTGAGCAGGAACACCTCAATCTTGGCATCGGTCTTCTCCTTGGTACCATAGAGTCGTGCAGGGAACACCTTGGTGTTGTTGAATACAAACGTATCTCCCTCATCGAAATAGTTGACGATGTCCTTGAACTCAATAAACTCGCCTTCGATAGGATTTCCGTTAGCATCCTTGCGGTACATATCAATGGTTTCCGACTTTTTGTGTAAAACCATCATACGCGCCTCATCACGACGGGTTACCTCAAAGGTACGTTCCTCTCCGGTAGATGTCTTGACGATACGTTTGGTCTTGTGGGGATAAAGCGCCACTTGTGCCTCAGGCAACTTAAAGTTGAATTGTGACAGTTTCATGTTATATTTGTCTCCTTTCTAATGGTTACTAATTATATTCTATTACTATTCTGGAAATATCAAACTTGATGGATGTCTTCTATTTCCTGTTGTACGAGCCATTCCCTGAAATTTTCGAAACTCACACAGTTGTCGACAGTAAAGTCGCCCACTCGGGTTCTTCTCAACTCAGTAAGAAAGGCTCCGCTTCCAAGTGCCCGACCTAAGTCGCGAGCCAAGGAGCGTATGTAAGTTCCCTTACCACATACTACGCGCAAACAGAGTTGCTTGGTTTCGTCGTCGTAATGGGTAAGTTCTATCTCGTCTATACGAACGCTCTTTGGTTTGAGCGTCACATTCTCTCCCGCCCTGCGCAAGGCATAGGCTCTGTCGCCATTGACCTTGACAGCACTATAAGTAGGGGGCACCTGCTGAATGTCACCGACAAACTGAGGCAACGTTTCCTCTATGAGTTGTCGGGTTATATGACGGGTGGGATAAGTATGATTGACCGTATGTTCAAGATCATAGCTGGCTGTCGTGGCTCCCAACTGAAGTGTCGCTGTGTACTCCTTAGTATGAGTCTGCAGCTGTTCTATCTCCTTGGTCTTCTTTCCTGTGCAAAGCACGAGCACGCCTGTAGCCAAAGGGTCGAGCGTACCTGCATGTCCTATCTTCACCTTATGGTGCAAAAACTTAGAAAGTACATATCTGATATGTGCCAAAGCCCCAAAACTTGACATACGATAAGGTTTGTCGATGGCAATGATTTCTCCTGTCTGGAAATTCATGTCTGGCAAAAGATTTGTCGTTACTTATTAAAGAAGAGAGAAAAGAATGGTGGCTAAACCTGCTATGGTACAATAGACGCCAAAGTAGATAAGTTTGCCTTTCTTGACAATATTGATCATCCATTTGCAGGCAAGACATCCTGAAATAAAGGCAGCCACAAAGCCAATAATCATAGGCAAGGTGCCAACACCTCCAAGTGTTTCCTCTCCTTTCAGTCCTTTGATTAGGTCGAGCAACGCCTCGCCAAGTATAGGAGGAATGACCATGAGGAAAGAGAATTGTGCCATCTTCTCCTTCTTATTGCCCAACAGAAGACCTGTTGCGATGGTGGTACCTGAGCGGGAAAGACCTGGCAAAACAGCCAAAGCCTGGCCCAGACCAATGACAAACGCATGCCAAAGGCTTATGTTCTCACGCTGACGTGGTTTAGCATAATAAGAGAAAGCAAGGAGCAGAGCAGTTACGAGCAACATGCATCCTACTATGAGCAGTCCAGAACCGAAGATTTTTTCTACTTCATCCTTGAAGAAGACTCCAACGACGCCAACAGGAATCATGGAGACTACAATATTAAGCGCATACTTAGTCTCCTCGTTCATCTGGAACTTAAAGAGTCCTTTCAAAATCCAGTCGATTTCTTTCCAAAGTACTACCAAAGTACTCATGACTGTTGCTACATGCACCAAGATAGTAAAACCCAGATTAGCCTCACCGTCAATACCAAACAAATAGGCACCAATAGCCAAATGACCGCTACTACTAACTGGCAGATATTCTGTAAGTCCCTGAACAAGACCTAACACCAAGGCTTCAAACCAATTCATTGATAAATACTATTTTTTTATTATTGAATAATGTGTATGTATCGGGATATAAATATTACTTATTGTCTTTTGGCTTACGAATGACAGCATAAATAATAGAAAGAAACCCAAACAGAGTAACTACTGGTGCTACTACGATACGGCGTGTGCTGAAGATATCGGTATCGAAAGTATGCTCGTCTGAGCCAGATCCGCTCATCAAGAGAAAACCGATGATGACAATAGCCATCCCCACAGCTAAGAGGATGAAGTTTACTTTGCCGAATGCTAAATTCTTCTTATCCATTTATTATATATATATATTAATAATGTGTTATGTTCGATATTCTAAATCTTATACAAGTCGCCTGCCTTCATCTTGAGGAATTTGTTGACAGAGATGCTGGCACAGATGGCAGTTATGATGACTCCAAAAAGGAAAACTGAACCACCCGTTATGGCAAGTTCCTGCCATCCCATCACCATGAGCAGTTCTGGCTCATGCACATACCATGCATAAAGACTGCCTCCCAAAAAGCCGTTGGCAATCAATGCCGACAACAATCCAATCAGTATGGCCCTATTCACAAAGGGACGTCGGATGAATCCCCATGAGGCTCCAACAAGTTTCATCGTGTGTATCGAGAAACGTCGGGCATAAATGCCTAACCTTACGGTATTGTTGATCAGCGAGAAAGATATAAACGTGAGGAGAGCCGCCACGATGAGCAATCCGATGCTTATCTTGGTCAGCATTTGATTCACCTGCTCTATCAGGTCATGCTGGTAAGACACCTCTGTAACACGTGGATAGGCTTTCAGTTCCTTGGCCACCCATTTCAGAGAGTCATTATTGGCATAGTCGGCCTGAGCTGTCAACTCGATAGAAGGCTGGAAAGGATTGACTCCGGCAAACTCACTGGGGTTTACTCCAAGATCGTGAGTAGCCTCCTTAAGAGCCTTCGCCTTCGAAATATAGTTGATTGACTTGACATAAGGCTTGGCTTTCAGCTGTTTGCACATCTGAACGACCTCAGAATTGGTCATATCCTGTTCAAGCATCACGGACACGACAAGGTTCTCCTTCACATAGGAGGAGAGATTTCTTCCCATAAGTACGGAGAATATGACCAGTCCGAGCAAAACGAGCACCATGGCGGTGCTTATACATAGAGTTACCACCTGCAATCCTCGGTGACTGCTGGGCTTATATTGTTTCTTTCTCATTTACCAAAAGGGTATAATATTCCAAATTTGGTGCAAAGTAACAAAAAAATGTGCGAATAAACGAAAGTTTAATAGACATTAACACAAGAAAGGAGAGTCACCCCATGGGTCAACCCTCCCTTTGTGTATAAAGAAAAAATCGTTTATTATAACTTTCGCAACTTACATCTTGGTGATGACACCTTTCTCTGTACTTTCGAGGAACTTGATGATATTGCGCACTTCTTCTCCGTCTGGCACCTGATCCTTGATCTGATTGATGGCATCAAAGAGAGATGTCTGACCGTGGAAGACAAGTCGATAAGCATTAGCTACATGCTTGCGAACCTTCACGTCTATATCGGCAGCCTCCATGATAATGCTGTTAGGACCCGCATACTTCACAGGCTTACCACCCGCAATAATATAAGGTGGAATATCTTTGGAGAAAGTTGTTCCTGCCTGTATCATCGCCAAGTCGCCAACTCTGGTCTTGGCATTTTCTACTACAGATGTAGAGTAGATGACGCCATTACCTATCACACAGTCGCCAGCTATCTTGGTTCCATAACCGAACACACAACTGTTGCCTATCACGGTATCGTGAGAGATATGGGCACCTTCCATAAGAAAGTTGCTGTTGCCAAGCACTGTTTTACCACCCTTGTGAGTACCTCGGTTGATAACCACATTCTCACGGATAGTATTGTTATCGCCAATCACTACTTCACTCTCTTCACCAGTATAGTTGAAATCCTGTGGGAGGGCAGCGATAACGGCAGCCTGGAACACCTTATTATTATTACCCATGCGAGTACCATTCATGATGCTCACGAATGGATAGATGGTACAGTTGTCACCGATAACCACATCGTCCTCAATATAGGCGAATGGATATATCTTGCAGTTGTCTCCTATCTTAGCCTTTGGAGAAACCTCTGCCTTTGGACTGATTATACTTGCCATAATAATCTAACATTTTACATTTAACACTTAACATTACTTGGCTCCACCACCCAATGCATAGTATAGGTTGACCACAGCCTGCATTTTGTAGAAGTCGTCAGCCACCTTGGAGAGCTGTACATTGAGCAATGATGACTGTGCCTGGATAACCTCAAGATAAGAACCACCAGCCTCGCCCATCAACTTACGGGTGTCTTCTACGTTCTGCTTGAGCACCTCGATCTGCTGTGCCTCGATTCTTCCCTTCTCGTCGGAAGAGTTGTAGAGTACGAGGGCATTGCTTACTTCGCTGCCAGCCTTCAACACTGCATCCTGCCAAGTGTTGTAAGCCTGCTCGTACTGCATCTTAGCCACCTTGAGTCCTGCAATGAGTCTTCCATTCTGGAAGATAGGCTGAACAAGTGAACCCACAGCAGAGAGAAGCCACTTTCCTGGATTTACGATACCAGCTCCAGCTGAGTTGGTAAAGGCACCAGTACCAGAAATAGTGATAGAAGGATAGAACTTGCTGCGGGCAGTCTCCACTCCATAGAAGCACTGCGCCAAGTTCATCTCGGCTGCATGTACGTCAGCCCGATTGTTGAGCAACTGCAAACCTACACCTGTAGAGAAGTTGGCAGGAAGACTCTGATTATCAAGTTTGCCCCGTGCGATGGCATGAGCCTGCTCGCCAAGAAGAAGGCTGAGCGAGTTCTCTGTCTCACGAATCTGTCGCTTCAGGTCTGCTTTCTGTGCAAGAACAGAGTAATAGTTAGACTCTGCTGCCTGCACCGATGTTGAGCGATAACCCATCTTGGCATCCTTGAGCAACTGCATTGTTTGCCATGTGTCCTTGGTAAGACCTTCCATATCGTTCACTATCTCAAGCTGCTTGTCGAGCATGAGGAGCGAATAGTACATATTGGCAATATTCGCAACGAGGTTCGTCTGTACAGACACCTGGTAGTCCTTCATCTGCAACAGCGCCATCTGAGCACCGCGCTTCTGTGAAAGAAGATTGCCAAAGAGGTCAACACTCCATGACGCATTCACTGGCAGACTATAGGTCTTTGTCGCTTTGTTACCGTCCCAAGAAGAGATGGTTCCCTGTGGGGTAAATGTAAAAGAAGGTATGAAAGCCAACTTGGCACACTTCAACTGCTCCTCAGCCATCTTTACGTTCAAAGCAGCATTGAGGAGATTGGCGTTATTGGCAAGTCCCTTCTCGATAAGAGTCTGCAACTGTGGATCGGTGAAAACGCTGCGCCAAGGAATATTGGCAAATGATGTAGTATCCTTCACAGCCAACGTATCGGATATAGAAGCTGAATCGCGTACGATACCATTAGTTTTCACATCAGGACGCTCATACTTTCCGTAGAGAGTCTTGCAGCTGCTCAATGAGAGCGCTGCGAGACCCAATATGATAATATTTAAATTCTTTTTCATTGTTTCGTTTGAAGTTACAACGTTATTACTTCTTCTCGATACCTTTTCTGCGATGAGCTGCATTGGCATACTGCTCCAACTCTGAGACAGCCTCGGCATTGAACTCGTCCTCAAACTTCAAAGGAGTAAGCTTCTCCTGCAACCACTCGAAGACGGCGAAGAGAGCTGGGACGACGAAGATCTGACAGATTGTACCGATCAACATACCACCTACAGCGGCAGCACCCAAAGTCTGGTTACCATTCTTACCCACACCTGATGCGAACATCAGAGGCAGCAGACCAATAACCATCGCCAGAGAGGTCATCAGGATAGGACGGAGACGGGCTCCGGCACCTAAGATGGCAGAATACTTGATAGCCATACCCGTACGACGACGCTCGAGGGCGAACTGTACAATCAGGATGGCGTTCTTAGCCAACAGACCAATCAACATAATCAACGAAATCTGCATGTAGATATCGTTAGAGTGACCGAAGAGGTTGGTGAAGATGAACGAACCTGCCAAACCGAATGGGATAGACAATACCACAGACAGAGGCAAGATGTAACTCTCGTACTGGGCACTCAAGATGAGGTAAACGAATACGATACAGAGTGCGAAGATCAAACCTGTAGAGTTGCTTGATTCAGCCTCAGAACGGGTCAAACCAGAGTACTCATAACCATAGCCTTCTGGCAATGTCTCCTTGGCTACCTCAGCAATCGCCTTCATACCGTCACCGGTAGAGTAACCAGTGTTAGGAGTTACAGATACATCCATAGAGGTAAACAGGTTGAAACGTGTAATGTTAGACGGACCATAAACCTTCTTCAAGTTCACGAACTCGCTTACTGGAGACATGGTGCCATCAGAACAACGGACATAAATCTTGCTCAGATCATCTGGACGCATACGACTCTCAGGACCAGCCTGAATCATCACACGGTAGAGCTTACCGTAGGCATTGAAGTTAGATGCGTAGAGACCGCCGAGGTAACCCTGCATTACAGACAACACAGAAGATGGAGAGATACCAGCCTGCTTGGTCTTGGCAACATCTACATCCACCATATACTGAGGATAGTTAGGGTTGTACTGAGTCTGAGCGGTCTGGATTTCAGGACGCTTGTTCAACTCAGACAGGAACTTCTTCACATTATCATAGAACTTGTTCAAGTCACCACCGGTCTTATCCTGCATGGTCATGGTGATACCATTCTGTACAGAGAAACCGGAAATCATAGGTGGAGCGAAGGCAAGAACCTGTGCATCCTTGATGGCAGCAGTCTGCTTGTAGATCATACCCAAAACAGAAGTAGATTCCATAGGGTTGACAAACAAAGCCTCAATACCGCCACCCGTACAAGCCTCCTTGATACGGTGGAAGAATCCACCCGGACGCTCCTCGAATGGCTTCAGCTTCACGATGATGGTACCCTGGTTAGAACCGGCACCTCCGATGAAGCTATAACCCATGATGGCGTTACGGGTTGCGATGGCTGGGTTGTTAGCCAGCATCTTATCCACCTGCTCCACTACCTCGGAAGTACGTTCCTGAGTTGTTCCAGGAGCGGTAGAGATACATGCGAAGATTGTACCAGTATCCTCATCAGGCACAAGTCCAGTCTTGGTAGTACCCATCAGGGCAACCAAGCCCACGATGCTGACAGCCACCAAGCTACCAGCGATAATGCCATGACCGATAACCCACTGTACACCTTTCTTATATTTATTGGTAATTTTATCAAACTGATAGTTGAACCCAGCATGGAAGCGGTCGATAAGCGACAACTTCTTCTCGCCATGCTCCTCATCATGTGGTTTCAATAACACCGCACAAAGAGCAGGAGACAAAGTCAACGCGTTGACAGCAGAGATGACGATTGACACCGCCATGGTAACACCGAACTCACGATAGAAGTAACCAGATGTTCCACCGATGAATGATACAGGAACGAACACGGCTGACATCACCAATGTAATAGAGATGATAGCGCCTGAGATTTCATTCATCGCATCAATAGAAGCTGTAAGGGCGCTCTTGTAACCCTGGTCGAGTTTAGCATGAACCGCCTCGACCACCACAATGGCATCGTCGACCACAATCGCAATGGCCAACAACAAAGCGGAGAGCGTCAGCAAGTTGATGGAGAATCCGAACACCCACAGGAAGAAGAATGCACCAACCAAAGCCACTGGTACGGCAATCATAGGAATCAAGGTAGAACGGAAATCCTGCAAGAAGATATATACCACGATGAATACCAATACCAAGGTGATAATCAAGGTGAAGATAACCTCCTCGATAGATGCGAACAAGAATTCGGTAACATCCATCAGAATCACATTCTTCAATCCAGGAGGATAACTCTTCTCCAGTTCATTCAACTCCTTCTTTACATCACTTGCAATCTGGGTAGCATTGGAACCGGCAATCTGCTGAACCATACCCATCACGGCAGGCTGACCATCATTGAGCAGGTTTACGTTATACTGCAAACCACCCAACTCAACCTTGGCAATTTCGCCGAGGCGGAGAGTCTGACCGGAAGTATTGCTCTTGATGAGAATGTTCTCATACTCCAATGGAGTCTTCAAACGACCCTTATAACGCAAGGTATATTCATACTGCATATCAGAACTCTCACCGAAGCTACCAGGAGCAGCCTCGATGTTCTGCTCTGCCAAAGCCTGAGAAACATCAGAAGGAACCAGTCCGAATTCCTTCATCTTCTCTGGCTTCAACCAGATACGCATAGAGTAGTTACGGGTAGAAGGGCTCTGCACATCACCCACACCATTGATACGCTTCAACTGAGGAACGACGTTGATCAAGGCGTAGTTGGTAACAAACTGGTCGTCGTAACGGCCATCGTCTGTGGTCAGAGCGAACATGATCACGTTGGAACTCTGACGCTTGGTTACGGTCACACCCACCTTTGTAACCTCGGCTGGCAGCAATGACTGTGCCTGGGACACACGGTTCTGCACGTTTACGGCAGCCATATCAGGGTCAGAACCCTGCTTAAAGTATACAGTGATGCTGGCATAACCAGAGTTGGAAGCCTGAGAAGTCATGTAAGTCATGTTCTCCACACCATTGATACTCTCCTCCAAAGGAGCGATAACTGAGTTCAACACCGTCTGAGCATCAGCACCTTGATAGGTGGTAGACACCGAGATGGTAGGCGGCGCGATGTTCGGATACTGCTCAATAGGCAGCGACACCAAGCCGATAGTACCCAGCAAGACGAAGAAGATAGAAACTACCGTCGAGAGTACTGGGCGTTTTATAAAGTTTGTAAATGACATAATTTACCTATTTTCCTTAGACCTTATAATATATTACTTTTTTCCGCCCATAGCTGTAGCGAATGCGTGAGCATTGTCCTGAGACTCACTCAACTTGGCAGCCTCAGCAATCTTCTGGTTGTAACGCTCCAGCGTGATAGGCTTGATCTGCTGACCATCGGTCAACTTGGTGATACCCTTCAAAACGATGCGGTCACCTACATTGAGGCCAGAAGTTACGATATAGTTCTTGCCGTCATCCTGTGGATTAACCTTAATCTCTGTATATTTTACCTTGTTATCCTTGGTTACGGCATAAACGAAAATCTTATCCTGCACCTGAGAGCAAGCCTCCTGAGGGATAACGATAGCACTGTTATGATCGTTAGGAACCACGATAGAACCAGCACCACCACTCTTCAGCAACTTCTCCGGATTAGGGAAGTGAGCGATGAGAGAGATAGAACCAGAAGTTGCATCGATGACACCACTCATCTTGACAACCTTACCTGGATGATTATAGATAGAACCGTCAGCCAACTGCAACTTAACAGCTGGGAACGCAGCGATAGCAGCCTGAACACTACCATTGGTCTTAGACATGTTCAAAATCTGAGACTCAGAGAGTGAGAAGAACACCTCCATGGTGCTGTTGTTGGAAACGGTAGTCAAAGCCTGGCCAGAAGCGCTGACCAAAGCACCCACCTTGAAAGGCAAGCTGCCAACAACACCTGCAGAAGGACTGGTAACAGTACACCAAGCCAACTGCTCGCGAGCTGAAGCCAAAGCCGCCTCAGTCTGCGCTACCTGAGCCTTAGCTGTAGCATAGCTGTTGGCTGCAGTAGAAAGTTCATACTGACCAATAATCTTGCTGTCGAAGAGCTTCTTGTTGTTCTCGTAAGTCAACTTAGCTGTGTTAGCCTGTGCCTTCGCTGTATTCACAGCTGCTGCAGCAGAGCGAACGGCAGCCTGATAAGTCTCGCTGTCGATAGAGAAAAGAGGCTGACCTGCAGAAACAGTCTGACCCTCATGTACAAAAACCTTTGTAATGAAACCCGAAACTTTCGGACGCACCTCTACATCCTGAATACCTTTAATAGTGGCAGGATAAGTAGTCTGCAAAGCGGCGCTGGTAGTTCCTATAGTCACTACAGCAAACTCATCATCACCGAAGTTAGGCAGACCGCCCTTCTTGCTTCCGCCGCATGATGTTAAAGTTGCGAGAGCTGCAAGAGCTGCAACAAACAAAACGTTTTTAATCTTCATACCTATTTATTTAAATACAATTATTATTATTAACTCTGTTATTCAACATGCCACTACAGCACATTGTCTTTGCCTTTTTACAAGTAATCCGACTTCCTTATGTCGAAAACTCAAAATACCAATAGAGTTTTTAAAGGCGGTGCAAAATTACTAATATTATAGCAATATTGTACATTTGCCAAGTGTATTTTAACATTAATTATTTTGTATTTAGAGTTTTCCTCATGTAAGGAGCCTATTAAGCCTAATCTTGCCATCTATTAAGGCCAACACCGGTCGTCTATTAAGACCGAGCTTGGTCATCTATTAAGACCAAGTCTGGTCATCTATTAAGGCCAACATCGGTCTTTATAGGTGACGAAGCTCAGTAACAGAAGACGAGGGGCATTTCTTGCTTTTTTATTTTTCCAACTGTGGAAATTTTCTTTTCCAACTATCTCTTACGGAAAAGCCAGTTACTCTATCAGTCCGTGCTCCTTGGCTTTCTGCATAAGCAATTCCATGAGGGGCTCACGCTCATTGGCCACCTTGCCGTCCAGCACAGCGTCCTTGAGAGTCTGCTTCAGCGCTCCTACCTCAGGACAGGAGCCCAAATGGAACATTTCCATGATTTCCCTGCCATCTATACAAGGCTGGAACAGTCGCTTGTAGTCGCGTACCTTCAAGTCGGCAATCTTTTCGCGCACCAAGCGGAAATTATCCAGGAAGTGCTGTTTGCGCACTTGGTTTTTGCTGGTAATGTCGGCTTCGCAAAGTGTCATCAAGTCGTCAATATCATCGCCGGCATCGTTCAGAAGTCGGCGCACAGCGCTGTCGGTCACTTCCTCGTCGGAAATAACAATAGGCCGCATGTGCAACTCTACGAGTTTCTGTACATATTTCATCTTGGCATCCATGGGCAACTTCATGCGACGGAACATCGAAGGAATCATTCTGGCTCCCACGACATTATGGTTACGGAAAGTCCAGCCTGCCTGATTGTCCCATCGCTTGCTGCGTGGTTTACCTATGTCATGAAGCAAGGCAGCCCAGCGCAACCAAAGGTTAGAGGTTTGACGGCAAACATTTTCGAGCACCTCCATCGTATGGTCATAGTTGTTCTTATGCGAGCGACCGCAACGTGTCTCCACCTTGTCAAGCTCACAAAGTTCGGGCATGATGAGCTGCAGAAGCCCTGTATCCTTGAGATAATAGAATCCACAACTGGGATGAGGCGAAAGCATAATCTTGTTCATCTCGTCGGCTATGCGCTCACCGCTGATAATCTTCAGTCGGTCGGCATTGCGCGAGAGTGCCTCGTAGGTTTCGTCCTCTATCTGAAAGTTGAGCTGAGTGGCGAAGCGCACACAACGCATCATGCGCAAAGGATCATCGCTGAAGGTAATATCTGGATCAAGTGGTGTTGCCACAATTCCGTCTTCCAGGTCATAGACTCCATCAAAGGGATCAACCAGTTCACCAAAGCGCTCGCTGTTGAGACACACAGCCAGCGCATTGATGGTAAAGTCACGACGGTTCTGATCGTCCTCGAGCGTTCCATCCTCCACAATGGGCTTGCGCGAATCGTGATTATAACTCTCTTTACGTGCACCGACAAACTCGACCTCTATATCACGATACTTCACCTGTGCAGTGCCAAAGTTGCGGAATACAGACAGATGAGCCTTCCTGCCCAGTTTCTGTTTAAGAGCAGAAGCCACCTTTATGCCGCTTCCCACCACCACAACGTCAATATCATTGGAAGGCCGTTCCAGGAAAAGGTCTCTCACATATCCGCCTACCACATAGCATTCCAGTCCCAAGCTGTCTGCTGCCTGTGATATAAGATGAAAAATGTCTTTATCAAGTATTTTTGCCAGTTCGGCATTGGATAGATTTCTCATTTCTATATAATTTCGGACTGCAAAGTTACTGCAAATCGAAGACAATACAAAATAAAAAAGGAATTTTTTGTTTTT
>ENA-OPAC01000537-OPAC01000537.1-human-gut-metagenome-genome-assembly--contig:-NODE-537-length-21126-cov-4.034597_pt1 | contig 21126 bp, 27 predicted proteins | sample MGYA00241052_ERZ501420 | MGnify/ENA primary metagenome ERZ501420 (study PRJEB25962, sample SAMEA2042513) | human gut metagenome | biome: human gut; feature: human-associated habitat; material: faeces... | reverse complement strand
AAATTTAAACAAATTATTAATCAGAATTCTGTTGCATTTGCAAGTTGAATTCAGCTTTAATCTTCTTGCAGAGCGCGTGATGGACAATGGCTTTTCATCAGAAAGATTGAAACATGCCATAAATCATGTACTTGACAATTTCCAGTATAAGGAATTGAATATTTCTGATATTATCCGGTTTGACAAGCGGGTAAGGTTGTATTCCTATAATGAGGTTTGTGTTTTGGTTTCGAAAGGGCTGGCTTCGTTTACTGATTTTGAAAAAAGAGAAATAAACGGGACTGTTTATCGTGTGTTGAAGTCTGAATTGGTTTAAAGTATATTTGTTTGTGTATAATATGATTAAGTTAAAAACAGAACGTAAATCATTTGGGGTTGATAGTAGATATGAATACATAGCCCTATATTGTAATGATCAGATAGAGAACATGGTACTGGACTTGGAACCTCTCATATCTGGTATGCCTTATTTTAGGCATAAGGTAAAGAATCTTTTTAATCAAATGAAGAGAGAAGTAAGATCGTATTCAGTTGACCGAAGACGGCATACAGAAATAAGCGAATCGGAGTTTGCAGATTTAATGATCGAGATGGAAGAACGATATAAAAAGTATATCGATATACTGGTAATCACTATCTCTAACAGCTTACTTAAAGATCGTATATCCGGCAACGACAACACTGTTCTCTCTAACTTACTTGCAATGGGAATGATAGGACAAGTAGGACATTGTACTAGGGATATTTTTGTAAAAAGCGTACAAAGTCGGTTTGGTATTCTATACACGTCTGATGTACTTGATTATCTCTATTTGGAGAAGTTCAATCATTATCTGGTCGAGTTGTATAATGAGCTGGCAACAAAAGTATTTGGGATAGATGACCGTATATACCAAGGTAAAGTGACGGAAGCTTTCAACACATTTATTGTGAAGATATTGGGCGAAGGAGAGTTTAAAAGAGTAATAGAGAATGCAGGAATAAGATGTGAAAATGAATAAGTTGAATTATGAAAAGCATCGTTTGTATCTGGTTGGCCGTATCCGTTTCAACTAATCTATCAGATGTCATAGAGTTGCTGAAAAGTACAAACGTATGCTGAATGAATTGGATAAGGAGTACGAAAATGAATGTAGGATTATTACCAGTAGATAGCAATTATCCTAATTTGGCATTAATGAAACTGTCTTCGTATCATAAGTCCATTGGAGACAATGTAGAATGGTATAATGTGTTTGGTCATTACGATAAAGTATATATGTCTAAGATCTTTAGCTATACACCTGATTATTGCTATTATATCAATTGTGATGTTGAAAAAGGTGGAACAGGATATGAGATACGAAAAGTATTACCAGACATAATAGACAAGATGCAACCCGACTACAGCATATATCCTTTGATTGACAAACGTACTGCCTACGGCTTCCTGACACGTGGATGCCCTAACAAATGTAAATGGTGCGTAGTCCCTATGAAAGAGGGAAATATCAGACCATATATGGATGTAGAGGAGATTGCCATTGAAGGGAGAAAAAATCTTATACTGATGGATAATAATATTCTGGCTTCTGATTACGGTATCGGTCAGATAGAGAAAATTGTCAAGTTGGGATATAAAGTTGATTTTAACCAGGCACTCGATGCAAGGCTCGTCACGGATGATATAGCTAAGCTTCTGTCCAAAGTTAAATGGATTAATCGTATAAGATTCGGATGTGACACCCAAGGACAGATAGCAGAATGTGAACGAGCCACTTCTCTGATAGATAAATATGGTTATCATGGGGAATATTTCTTCTACTGCATCTTGCTTGACGATTTTAAAGAGTCATTTAGCAGAGTAAATCATTGGCGGAATAAAGGGAAAAGGTTTTTGCCCCATTGCCAGCCTTATAGAGATCCTAATAATCCACGCCAGATCATACCACAATGGCAAAAAGATTTGGCTTCGTGGGCTGATAAGAAGTGGATATTTAGATCATGTGAGTTTAAGGATTTTGAACCAAGAAAATCATTTAAGTGCAATGTGTATTTTAAATAAAAACATTAAGCCATGAAAATAAAGGACTTTGATGAGAAAGTACGTATTGGCTCGCAAGTCGTGTTTGAGGGTAAAATACGCCAGGTTGTAGATATTATCCGAAAGACGCACGAAGCGATTCTGGGGAAAGCAGCCATCGTAGTGCGTTGTTCGGAGTTCGAACTTTATACCGGCGGTGAAGTTCAGCCTTATGTAGAGGAGAATGATCCGCCAGTCAAGCTGGGAAGGCCGGGGAAACCGGTTGTTGCCGTATTCCAGAATGGTAAGAGGAAAGTATTCACCTCTCTTTCAGAAGCGTCCGACGTCTTGGGAATATCCCGTCACACGATCAATAGAGCTCTTCACGGCGAAAATACGCAAGTAGTCGGCATCCGCTTTGAATGGTAAGAAACTGGATAGGATAAAGATTGCATTTTGAAGAAGAAAAGAATTATGAAAACGAAATTGTATTACCTGTTCCTAGTAGTGATGTATATCCTGCTGGGATAGGTGGAAAGGAGAAGAATATGAAACAAGTAAAAGTAAAAATTGAAACAACCGTTGAAACCATGTTTGGTGATAAGCCTGTCAATGAACTTCTTAGGAATATTTCAGATATATGTCACACATCATTGGAATACTCAACATCAAAAAATGAAGGGTGTGAGACACTCTATGAGGACCAAGAGTATGAAGATTACAGAAATGACATGGAGGACAGGGTGTCTGTTCTTGAAGGAACTCTTTGTCGTATTTTGGATTTGCTGGAGGATTAAAAAGAAAGCAGGTCTGATTACCAGCCTGCTTTTATATATGGATTTTACGAATATTCAATGGAGGGATTCGAACCCTCACCTTCTCTGTGGAGATGTTCTGACCACTTGAACTACAAAGGAGAACACCATGAATCTCGTACATGGCGAAGCAGCATAGCTGCATCTGTCGCACGACATTGATTGCCGCCTCTCACGGACAGTGTTACAAATATACTAAATATTTTTAAATTATGAAAGCAATATCAATTAAACAGCCGTGGGCGAGTTTAATCGCTCACGGTATCAAAGACATAGAAAACCGGACATGGAAGTGTCCTAAGAAGTATATCGGCCAAAGAGTGCTTATCCATGCTGCAAAAACTACAGTAGAGGATGGATGGAGTGCACTAACAGAAACGCAGTTAAAGAGAATATTTCCTCACAAGAATAAACTTTACGGAGATAACGAGTATCTTCCGAATGGTGCCATCATTGGCAGCGTGGTTATAGCCGATTGCGTGCAGAACCATTCTTCAGTCTGGGCGGAGAAAGGGTGTTGGAACTGGGTTTTAAAAGATGAGGTTCCTTTTGATAAGCCTGTTCTGAATGTGAAAGGTAAATTGGGATTGAAACACAATCAGTAGAAGTGAAGCTTCCTCTACTGATTGTATAAATAGAGTATACACCTTATCTGGTTATTTCCCAAGTTGTTTTTTCTCTTCGAATGTAAAAGATTCACCGCATATAGGACATATATAATCTCCCGTATGCGTTCCTAAATAATACTCCTTTTCTAACCTGTTTGGATGTGTACACTTTAAATTAGGATTTTCTTTCAGTTTGACTTCCCATGCATTTTGGATCTCTTTTGCTCTTTCTACGGTCATTCTCATAATCTTCAATTTTTATGTTAGACAATCTACTTTAGAAATGACAAAAAACATGCCAAGAATTCTACTGACAGCCCTTGTCAGTGCTTTGGAATATCCGGTAACTGCTTTGTGGCGGTTATTGGGTATTTTATTTTCAACCAATTAAAATCAACAAATTATGAATCTAAACGAATTAAGAGATAAGGCCTACCAGTGCGCTGTTGCCCACGGTTGGCACGAAGAAAACCTGAGTGATGAACATTTCCTCTGTCTGGTCATATCCGAACTGATGGAAGCCGTGGAAGCGGACCGGAAAGGAAAACATTCTAAAGTTGGAATGTTTAAAGAATGGCAGGGTAATAGCATTCCATTATCCGAAGAAACTAGACAGAGAAGATTCAAGGAAGACTTTGAAGCATATATAAAGGGAAGTGTAGAAGAAGAACTGGCCGACGCCTGTATCCGGCTGTTAGATTTGGCAGGATTGAGGAATGTAGATTTGGGTGAAGTCGATGTTGATGAATTGAAATATTCAGAAGGATTTTTTGACTGGACTTTTACGGAATCCATTTATTCGATTGTTTCCGATATGACAAATCAAGGTTATATAGAGACACATTCATTGGAAAGCCATCTACGAGTATCATTAATGGTAGTCATGAGTTTCTGCGTGAAGAAAAACATTGATATACTTTGGCACATTGACCAGAAGATGAAATACAATGAACTCCGGCCATATAAGCACGGAGGCAAGACGTATTAAAAAAAGAAGGAGCCAGCCCACACGATTACAAGCCGACTCCTCACACACGATTATGATGCAAATATACTATTTCCATTTTTAAATCATTGTGTTATGACAAAAGAATTTTCATCTATCGTGGAACTAAAGGCTATTCGTGAACAAAAATCAAGACTTTCAGAGCGTGAACAGGAACTTGCATCACCAGTCTTGACTGATTTTAAACTGATTCCCGAAGTATATTCCTGGTTCAAAGAGATTCTTTTAGAAAGATCGTGTCCGCCTAATATTGAAAGTGTCACTCAGCGCAAGAAATTCCTTTTCATCGTGCTGTTCCTGTTTGCACCCAGTGTGCTGGCGGGCGGCCGGTTACCAAATGGTATCCGTGCGGAGATTGCCGGCGTATTCCCGGATGTCTCGCCGTGTGTAATCTCAAATAATATTGCTGATGTCTCCTTTATCTACCAGCAGTATAAAGATTTCCGGCAGGATATAGAATTTATTTACAATCAGGTTTTAGAGAGAATGAAAGTCAAAGGGGTGATAAAGTAAAGAAGCTGGAGTATATCATTTCGGCTTTCGGTAGTGTAAAATAAACTGTGTTAGCAAAGTTAATATTTTATTTTTTTGCTGACACAGTTTAATTTATATATTCTATTTATATGGCAAAATTATTTAGAAACTAAATCTAAAATCTTCTTTAAATTCATTTCATGCTTTTTTATATTCTGACGTAAGTTTTTAAAAGCTTCATCATCATACTTATGCCCTTTATTATCCTCTAATATTCTTTGCCCTGTTAATTGGTCTGTTTTTTCTTTAACATGGGCCAGTTCATTTCGTCTAGACAAGATTTCTTCGTTGTAAGAATCTAATTCTTTGGAGATTTTAATGTCAATTGTTTCAATTGTTTTCTTCTTTATAACCTCTTTTACAGCCCTCCATTTATGATTAGAATTAAAATCTCTGTGTGTGAAAAAGGTTTCATCTGAAATCTTCATTAGTTGTTCTTTACCTTGGTCTATCGAACTGCATATTTTACTTTTCCGTTTCTCTATAAAATCCACCTTTTCTTTATCGGACAATCCCTTTACATATTGTTCCAAAATCTTAATCATGTACGCATCCATCTCTGCGACTTCTGACATAACAAGCCCACGCATATTATTTATGTCCAATATTTTCTTTATTGTTGTTCTTACAATTTTTTTAAATTTATTTATGAAATCAGGATTACTTCTCCCCACACAATATATACCATCTAAATTCTTCTCTTTTATCACATTCCGTACAGATGCAATACCTTTTGCAGAATAAAAAATCACATCCGTAAAAACATCCAAATCCCTGATCCTTTGAATCAAGATATTCCCTTCCAAACTATTTTCTAAATTCAAATCCATTAATATGAGATCATAGTCATTAAAATTTATGGAACCGAAATCCGAATCATCCTTTTTTCTTGTAGGTTCTACATATTCAAAACATAAATCCTCCTCTATAAACTCTTTTACTTCATCAATTATTGATTCATACCATGAATCATTGTCTTCAAACCAAAGTATTTTATATTCAAGTCTCATCGTTTTAATATAATTATTAATTCAAAACCTTTTTTTAACTCACTAAATCGATATGTTTTGTTAACAAATATATAGCCATTCAGTTTTTTAACAATATTAGATGCATCATACAAACCTATACCCGAACCATTTGTAGTTGTATAACCTTTTTCAAATAAATCATCAGGATTTTCAATATTAGGATCAAGCCCTGCTCCATCATCAGAGAATCTGAATTCAATATCACCAGAACTCAATTCCTGAATCAAAACATCCAAATGTTTTGCACCAGCTTTAATAGAATTGTTAACAATATTATCTAACAATATTGATATTTCAATAGGCTTAAATTCAATAATTAATACATTATTTGTTAAATTAAGCACCTCAACCTCAATATCCGAATAAGCCTTAGTAATATTATTTATATACTGTTCAACAAAAGATATAATATCAATACTACGGCTTTCTCCCTCCATATTTATATTTGCTTTTGTCGCAAATCTTGATATGGATAAAATTCGTTCATTAGCATGTGTAATACCAACAATAAACCGATGTAAAAACTTGTCATCAATAGTGCCTTTTGCCAATCTTTCATTGATATTTGTTAGCCAATTTTGTATTGCAGCAGCTTCAACCCCAATAGTATGATAATACCTATTCATACTATCTATATCTAAAGTCTGCAATGATTGCAAAAACAAGACTTGGTTTGTTTTCCTTTCTAATTGGAACTCGGCTTTTTGCCTTTTACTCTTTTCATCCCAAACCTTTCGTTCCAGAAGAGTCTTCTGAAGTTCATATTCTTTTTGCTGCTTTAACAAAGCTTCTTTTTCTTTCTCAATTTTGTTTAATTGGGCTTGAAGATTCTTTATTATTCCTGTCTGTTCTTCGATTTTTCGTTTATAATCCTTTAACTCAACGAGAGCTTGAGTTGTTATTGGAGATGTTTCATATTTTAAAAATTCATTTAACTCCTTCTCTAATTCCTTATTTTGATCTACCTTTCTTTTAAGTATACGATTTAAAGTCTCAGAATCAATTTTTTTATTATTGAAGTCTTCTATCAATTGTTCAAACTCTTGCTCGGATTTTTTCTTTTCATATTCAATCTTTTCAGAAATTAAAGACTCGTTAATGTAAAGTTCCAAAACATTTTCTGGCCGAGCAGAAATAATGGAATGAATAGCACCATAAATTCGTTGACGTTTTATAAAATCATCTTCACGATAACTTAAATCCCGTTCTGTCAACTCGCCTGAAATAATTTTTTTTTCTATTAAATCATATGAGTCAACCAGATCTTCAGGGATACTATCCCATGCAATACCTTCAACTACATAACGTTCAAGCCTTCTGAACGCTTTAAAAATGAAACTATTATTATTTTTGGGAGCACATAATTGATAATAGTTGTCATTTTTAACAATGCCTTCTCTTGATGATATAATTTGGAAATCATTAAAATTATCAATAATCTCCACATTACCCAATACCTCACGTACTCCAAGAAAACGATTAATTCCTTGTGCCTTTCGAGAGTTAAGATTTAGCCAATCATTATCAACTTCACCATAAGGAGGTACTCTAAATCCGTTAATAAATAAAAAAATGGAACCATAATTTACAGATTGAATACCAGTTTGTTTAGTAAAAAAAGCTTTTGCATAAGGATTCAAGTAATATAATGTCAACTTTGCATTCTTTACCGCAGGATAAAACGGATTCTTCTCCTTTACATAAAAAATGACTTCCCCTCTATCTTTTAACACTGTGTAGAGATCAATACCATCATTGTATGTATTAGATTCTATACTTGTCGTTTGAAAATCCAGTTTTTCAAAAATTCGATTTTTGATGCTACCTAAAAATTTTTCATTAAGAGGTTTACTATCATTCTCCAGTTCAAATTCAGGAGCATACAAAAAAATACCAAACTGATCACTTTCTGTTTCAAATGCTTGACTTGGATTTATCAGTTTCTCTAAATATTGCTTCAGCTTATAAAACTTTTCTGTAGACCAAGAAACAGATTTGTCCTTGTTAGCAATTCTACTAGTCCAAAAACTTCTCAATTTTATAATTTCCAAACAAACACCATGTCCTCTTAGAAAATCTATATTATATTTAACCTTTACTTCGCCACAAGATAATTGTTCTATTTTTAAAGGAATAGTTTGAATTTCTTTATTCTGATCTTCAATTTCAAATTTTGACCAATCTATCTCTAGCTTAATAACCTGATCATCTCCTGAAACTTTACTATATAAATTTAAAAATTTACCTAGCCTATCGCAAGAAAAACGTCCAACACCTTTGGCTCCTGCCATATGGCGTTTATTTTGTATTTTGTTCTGTTTTTTTTCTGAGTATGCAATATTTAACCATTTATTTTTTATATCCTCCAAACTCATTCCACATCCTTCATCTTGTATTATGATACGGGATGTATTTACAGAATATGAATCAACAATTTCATCATCATTATTTTTAAGATTTAAATATGTAATATTTACTTTATCCGAATTGGCATCAAAAGCATTTTTTACCAACTCAAGAATAGCAATATTATCATCATTAATCAAATCTTTACCAATGATGCTTTTCAATTGGATATTCGTTTTAAAATTAACCTCTATGGCCATAAGCAATCATTTTTTTTAAAGCTAACCCTGCCTGTTCACCGAATAATGGTGGTATAGCATTCCCTATCTGAGTATATCTTGGAGTTTCCTTAGTTCGCAAATCTCCGCCTGTAGTATATTTCCCTTTGAACGCATAGTCATCAGGAAATGATTGAACTCTTGCGTACTCCCTTACAGTCAAGATTCTAGGTTCACAATAATGGATATAATCATCAGGCAATGTTGTAATAGTAGGTGCCTTCTGATCTGGAGCCAAAGGTATAATGGTATGCTTCTTAATATGTAATCGTTTTTTTATTTCATCACCTATATCCAAACATCTTTTCGCTGCTGAAAGATTCAATAATAGCTGAAAACGTTCGACTGTAGATGAAGCGTGATTCGCAAACCGATGGCTATCAGGATGATCCATTTCTTTCTTCAAATCTTTCCTCATCATTTGTTGGTAAGAGGTTAAGCCTGTATTTTTATATACTCCAAATCTAAAAGTTTTGAATTCTTGATCCTTCACTGTTCCGTTTCCCTGCAACAAATCAGATATGGCATCTTCCAATGTCGTAGAAATAGTAAGCCCCTTCATCTTCAAGAAATCAAATCTGTTTTTTTCCAGATTCTCAAAAAACAGTTTTGCTAAAATTGTTTTTTTCCCAAAATAATCACGTGACATACCGACCAAAATAAAACGAGTTCTTTTTTGCGGTACGCCATAATCACCAAAATTTACCAATTGGGCTTCAGTTTCATAACCTAATTTATCCAAAGCCGACAAAACCAACTCAGAATAAGCAATGCCTTTTTCTTTATTTTTCTTAAACTCTTGGGTAAATCCTTTTACATTCTCGAAAAAAATCATTTTAGGCTTTACCAAACTAATGAATTCTATATAAGAATGAACTAACTGATTTCTAACATCACTTTCACGTCGTCTTCCCGCCATAGAGAATCCTTGACATGGAGGTCCTCCGGTTACAAGATCCACTTTCCCTTGCAACCTTTCCAATTGATCTTTATATTGTTTAATAAATGTATTGATTTCCCAATTCTGAAGAGGTAACCAAGAAGGCCACTTAAAATGTGGTTTTTCAAGCTTATCTATTAAATTATATTTCAATGTTTTGAATGCATCTGGACTTTTCTCAATAGCAAACAATCCTTGCCATCCAGCTTTATACAAGCCCAATGACAAACCTCCACAACCAGAGAACAAATCTACAACTGTTGGTTTATGCACTCTTCCCATATTAATGTTTTTACTACAAAAATATAAATTCTTCCCGGGATATAAAAATAAAATCATCTCTCAAAATCTTTTTTATGCTTCATCCAATAAAACACAAAAATAAGCTGATTAATCATTGTTTGTAACGTCCCAACATACAAGTTCCGTAGATAACAGTATTATTTTGAATAATCAAATCGCAGAGATAAACTTTGTTATCCCCACTGTAACGTCAAAAATATAATCCGTTCTGACTATATTATGTATAATATATAGGTATTCCAATTGGAAAGAAACATGTTTGGTTGGTCAAGATTTATTATGTGGAATTGTAAATATCCATTGTATAATACACTAGAAAAGAGTATCCAAAGGAATAATAGAAATCAGAATTAATTAACAGGATAAAAAAATTTAATCTTCTTTAACTCTAAACAATAGTCAAGTCATACTGATAAGAAATGCTTTGCGAGTGAGTCAGTCAACCATGGTAGTAACTAGAGCTATTGCAAGAAATAGAAAGAGAATAACCTTATTGATTTAAAGCCGGAGCGTTATGCTTCCGGCTTTATTCCTGATAATGAATTATGTATTTCATTTAAAAAATCATAACAGTAATTTTCGAATTTTATTTTATTATATTTTAATGATGTAAAATTTTTATTTTGAAAAACTGTTGAATAGTCTTTATTTGTTAAGTCATTCTTTTTGTCGCATAAATTCCTTATTTTATCATAATTACTTTCGTTTATGGCAAGTTGTAAGTTGTTGTTTATTGATATGATTTTTTTACACAAATCATTGACATCTTTAAAACTTCCGTTAATAGAGTCATTAAGTTCTTCTAATTTTTCATTAATTTGGGATTCATGACCTTTACTTATGTATATTTTGAATAATGATTCTTTGGTGTAAAAATCATCTATACTATTCTTTGCCGTTTCTATCGCTTTGTTTATTTTTTCGTTGCTTTCATTTATTGACATATATATATGTTCTATATTGCGAATACATAATTCTATGGTTATGAATATTTCTTCAATTATAGTTTTTTGTGCATCGATAAATTTAAGCTGGATATTATTTGACAAATTAAGACCGGCTTTTAATCTTTCTAATTTTTCATTAAACCCTTGTTCGACGGATTTTACTGCATCGGTGATTTCACTAATATCTTGTTTTGTGGCAAGATTCTTACCCTTTTCTCTATAATAGGATATAAAGTGTTGTATAATCGCAGATGTAATTGCGAATATAAGAATCGTCCCCAAATATGAAAATGGAAATTCTATAAATGTGTTTCCAATATGTTCTTCCATAATTATTTTTCGTCTTTGTTGTAAACCAAATGCTTTATTTTATTGCTCATCACTATCTTAATATTTTAATCCCATTCTAAGAATTAATGTAAGCATCTCCAATCACCAATCTTCTGTTTCGCTGTTGAAGTTTATAACACGATCTATTAGTGAGTTAAAAAATGTTTCAATACTTTCTTTAGCACCTTTGGTCGTTTTGCCATTTTTTTTGAATACAACAATTTGCTCTCTCCTGGAAAGAACAGGATCGTTTTCCGATAAGGTTAATTGGTAAAAACTACCAGTTTGGCCTCCCAATGTTTCAGACTCAGCTAACATACTGTTAATAGATGGATTATTGATTCTTATTTTACCATCTTTAAACATGAATACAATAGTATAGTTAGTTCTGAATGGCAACATTATAAATCCTTTTTTGCATTGTACATCTCCGTCTGATATTCCGTTCAGAGTAATCATCTCTGTCTCATTTATAGACATGACATCTTTCGGAGATACATAGGAGGAGGTTATGAAATTTTTAACTTGATTGAATAAGTCTTTTTGTGTTTTTCCTTCCTTTTCTATGACAATGAAATTTTTATTTTCACCGTTCGCTGGCTTTAATCCAGACTCTGTTAAAGAAAAATATTGTGCATGGATAGATAATGCCCAAAATAGGAAAGTAATAATTGAGAAAAACTTTTTCATAATAAATCATTTTAACTAGTTAAACATGAGGAACAAAGAAAGATATAATCTTTTTATTGTACAAAAAAATATGGGATAATTTTAAATATTTCTCTTAATTTTTTCTACAATCCTTTCTAGTTCTGCTATTGTCGTGGCTTTGTAATAATCTCCTTTGTGCTGGATTAGGGCGGTGAGTTCCTCGCTTGCCCCTGTAATATCATTGGGAGATACAAAAAGCTGCCACATGGGGACATCTAATGCAGATGCAATCTTTTCAAGGGTTGGATATGATGGTGAAACTATCATTCGTGAAAGGCTTTCACGTGCGATGCCTAATTTGTCGGCAAGGCTTGTTATAGTGAACCCTCGTTCTTTAATTACTTCTTTAATTCTATTCATAATCAATTCTTTTCTTTTTGCAAAGATACGGGTATTGCAAAAGTGTGATATATATATATCACTAAATAATGTTAAACATGATAATAAATATCACGGTTTACTTTCATGTGTGATATATATACCCTACATTTGCATCATCAAAATAAAACAACAAACGATATGAAAGCAATAAACGAAACAATAGCGAATGCGATAGTAGAAAACATCGAAGGCAACAACGGTACATTCTCTGTTGAGGTTGAAATAAACAACACTCTGGTGGTTGTCGATGGCTGCTTTGAGATTTACGGTTATTGCGAAGATGATTATTTCAACGGTACTGGCGCATGGGTAACTTCTTACGTTTCTGTTTGCATTGACGGTATAGAAGCCTGTGATGAGGACGGCAACGAGATAGATGTAGATTGCGACCTTGCAGAGATTGAAAGAAGTGTTGAAAGATTGACTGCATAATATTAACAACTAAAGATATACGATTATGGCAACAAAATTTAAAAATCAGATGAGACAAGTGATGAATGACGCATGGCGTATGTTCAGAATCACAGGCGAAAGCTTTTCAGAGTGTTTGAAACGTGCATGGCTTCTTTTGAAATTGAAATCTCAGATGAAGAAAAGAACGGTTCAGTTCTTTTATCAAAAAGTATCAGGCGAAATCAGACAGGCATTCGGCACTTTGAGAGACGATATAATAGCGGATAACGTGAAAGGTAGAGGACGCAAGTCAAACGAGAACCTGTTTACTTATTTCGATACAGAACGTGGCGAGTTTCGATCATTCAAAAAGTTTAACCTTATAAAGATAGCGTGAGAAGAACATAGAATTGACAGAATATAAAAGATCGATAATCAATAAGATATACAGATATGGCAGCAAATGAAATCAAGGTTAATTTAGAGCTTATGAACGCTTTAATTAAGTTGAGAGAAGCAAGTGTAGTATTTGACGAGCAGGCCACTCTCATATCCAAAGAAAGCGGTAGAGAGTATCTGGATGAGCAAAATTCATTTAGTCATGGTATATACGAATGTATGGACGCTATTAGCAAGATGATTGGTGAAAGCGTGGTAAACGGCGTGTACAGCCTTATACCTGATAGAATATAATCTCTCACACGATTATAGGGCGGTCGGCATAGACCGCCTTTCAAATAAGAATATTATTAACCATTTAAATATTTAGATCTATGAACCAATTAACAAAAGTAAGTTCAAACGAAGAAATCAAAGCGTATTTCAATGCTATTCTAAAACTGGCAAAGGCAGAAGAAAAATATCCAGTGAATTTGGATGAAGTCTGGCCTCTGGTTTATGAGAGAAAAGATAGTGCGGTCAAAGCACTTGTTCGTGATTTTATTGAAAATGAGGATTACAAGCTGCTCCGTCGGAAAGTGGAGCAGGTTTCGGGTGCAAAATACGTTGATGATTATCTACTCACATTACCCTGTCTTGAATACTTTATAGTGAAAAAAGTCCGTGCCGTCTTTGAGGTTTACCGCAAGGTATTTCACAAAGTGCCTGAAATGACAAGGCAGATAACAGCAACGGACAGAATGAAAGCGGCTACATGGGCTGCGAAGTTTCTCAATCTGAACGAAAGCTCAAAGCTGGTGATGGCAAAACGGATATTAGATCCGTTGGGGTTGCCTACACCAGATTATACGCCCTCTAAGGGTATATTGAAATCTGCTGGCGAATTGCTGAAAGAGAACGGCTGCAATATCAGTTCACAGGCTTTCAACCAAAAGATGATAGAAAAAGGTTATATGGTAGAACTTACAAGACCTTCAAGCAACGGTGGTGTGAAGAAATTCAAGTCTATAACAGGCGACGGCTTGGGATTTGGTGAGAATCAAGTAAACCCTAACAACCCCAAAAGTACACAACCACTCTATTATGAGGACAAATTTTTAGAATTGTTGCAGGTTTTGAAGATTGCAATATGAGTCTAACCGGTAACCCAGAAGGGTTACCATTAATTTGAGATGGTTATGAAAGAAAAAGAAATACTACAAGAAATAATCGAGTGGCTGGGTAATAATAGAACTATAAAGACGGCATAGAACGTGCAAAAGAGATAGTCGAAGAAATCATCAACGAACACGATCCGGATTTATTAGCAAACATTTGGCTTAATGTTTCGTATCTATTGACCTGTTATTTATTATTGGCTTCATAATAAGGTATCTTTGTTTAGATACTATCGCGGATTAGAGCAGGGGTTAGCTCGCTACTTTGACTTGGTAGAGGTCGCCGGTTCGAATCCGGCATCCGCAACTATTATTTATAAATTACACGATTATGAAAGTATTGACATTACAGATTAATAAAGAATGTTTTCAAGACATTCTTAATGGCAAACAAGACGTGGAACACAGATTCGTCTATCCTTCTAATACAACAAGATATGTTTATTTCAGACATAAAGGTATAGATTATAAGCGACAAGAAGATATACCTGAGGATGGCGAGGATATAGAGGTTATACCTGTCAAATATGATGCTTTATACCTGATAAATGGTAGAAGGAAAAATGCTCCACGGCTCAAGGTAGAAGTGAAATCTGCAGAATATATCATCTTCACTGATGAAGAAGGTAATGATCTTACAAAAACAGAAAATGGTATAGAATATTTAATAAGCCAAGTATGGTATCATCTTGGAAAAGTGATAAGTACAGAAAATGTCTAACATTTAAAACTTGAAATAGAGTCGCAAGAACAATTAACAGGATTGCCGGGCCAAGAAGAAATATGAATGGTGCCGGTTTAGGCGGTAGATTGGTGGCTAACCGTCGAAATACAGCAAGTGTCTCACAGTTAGGAAGCCGAGAACAAAGGCGATATGACTTAAATGTTGCCTTTGGTGGAGCCGGAGGAAAATAATGAACAAATATTTACTCTCAATGCGGATAATACAGGGCATCCGTGAAAAGACGGATACTGCTGTATTATACTATTCTGCTGGAGGTAAGGATAGTATAGCCTTATTGGATATGCTCGCTGGCATATTTGATAAGGTTATATGCTATTATATGTACCTTATCCCAAATTTGGATCACATACGGCCTTACATAAAATGGGCTGAAACAAGATATAAAAATGTTGAGGTCCGTTTGGTAAAGCATTTTCAGCGAGATTATTATGATGCTTGTGGCTTTTTTCGGAAACCAGATCCTTCTATTAAACCAAGAAAAATAGGCGAAATAGAACAGGCCGTAAGAGAAGAAACAGGAATCACATACGGGTTTAGCGGGATGAAGGGTGTGGACGGGTATATGAAACGTATGCGCCTAAAAAGATTTGCTAAAACTGGGTATATAGCAGATAAAGGTATGGTTTACCCATTGGCTCTTTGGACGAACAAAGAAGTTCTTCAATATATCACCCAAAGAAATCTGATAAGACCTTTCGTTTATAATCCAAATGCGATAAGCCAGGGCTTCACGATTGATCTTAGAACGCTGCTATTAATGAGGGATAGGTATCCAGGCGACTACATGAAAATACTAGCGGAATTTCCATATAGTGAAAAACTAATATTCGATTATGAAAGGAAACAAAATAAATCAACCGGAGAGTAGAGAGATTAAACGAAGTGACATCAACTTCGCAATGTACAATCCACGGAAAATTACTCAGGAAGCTAAAAAAAGTCTGAAGGCTAATCTGAAACGTGTAGGATTGTTAGGTGGTATCGTATGGAACGAGACTACTGGAAATCTTGTATCCGGGCATCAAAGGATTTCCATTATAGATGAAGTGAATAAATACAATCCTGAAACCAGGGAAAATGACTACTTAATTCGGGTAGAAGTAGTTCATATGGATGAAAAGACGGAAAAAGAACAAAATATTTTCATGAACAACAGAGGTGTTCAGGGTGAATTTGATTCCGATATGCTGAAAAACATGCTTGATGGCATTGATTATAATCTTGCCGGACTTAATGACTTTGATTTGAATATGCTTGGTATCGGAGATTTGGATTTTTCATTAAATGAAGATGTTTGGAGGAAAGAAGACATATTGGATGATTCATTGTTAGTAATAGACGAGGCAACTAAGGGCGGTAATGAGAATAAAGGCATTAGTCGTTCCAGTAATTTTTATGAAGATTCAAGAGAAAATCAGATTGCACGTCACAATGAAGTACAAAAGATAAAAGATAGAATCGGCAGTCAAAACAGCTTCGAGAAAGATAACGGCATGCTGAGTTATGTTGTGTTATCCTTTAACAGTCCAACGGAAAGAGCTAATTTCATGGATATGTTCGGTTATGAATTCGATGAACGCTACATTGACGGAAAAGAGTTTATGACTAGAATAGAATTTGGAGTTGAGTAATGATAAACGAGCAGAATTTAACACAGAAAGGCAAACGCATTAGCACAGAGCGAGCGCAGGAACTTGCAAGGCTTTCGGCAGAATCAAGAAAGCGTAAAAAGGAACTTGTGAAAACCGCAAGAGAATTTGCCATCGCTGCGTTGAATGCTGAAACTGCAGATGATAAGGGCCGTAAATTTATTGTAAAAGATGCCATGATAAAAAAGCTCATAGCTAAGGCTGTGAGCGATGCGGATTTGAATGCAATAAAGTATTTATTGGAACTTATAGGAGAGTCCCCTGCTGATGAAAATCAAAAAATAGCTGAAGCCGATATACCTCAAGATATTGATCATGGTGTTTCTATTGATTCATGGATTAAAGATAAGTTGAAATGATTGTTCCCCAAGAAATATATCATCCGTTATACACCGACAATGAGAAGTTTATCGTTCTCATCACCGGTGGCCGTGGATCGGGGAAGTCTTTTAACGCTTCCACCTTCATTGAGCGTTTGACGTTCGAAATGACTCCGGTGGAGAAGATTGTTCACCATATTCTCTACACCCGTTATACGATGGTATCGGCAAATATATCTATCATTCCGGAAATGATGGAAAAGATAGATCTGGATGGTACAACGAAGTATTTCAAGACTACCAAGACGGATATAGTGAATCGGATGACCGGCAGTCGTATCATGTTCCGTGGTATCAAGACCTCTTCCGGGAATCAGACGGCCAAGCTGAAATCCATACAGGGTATTACCACCTTTGTCTGCGATGAAGCGGAGGAGTGGACCAGTGAGGAAGAGTTTGACAAGATCATGCTCTCTATCCGTAGGAAGGGAATCCAGAATCGGATTATCATCATCATGAATCCATGTGATTCTAATCATTTCATCTATAAGAAGTACATTGAAAATACGCATAGGTTAGTAGAGATCGACGGCGTACAGGTACAGATTTCTACTCATCCGAATGTTCTTCATATCCACACGACATACTTCGATAATATTGAGAATCTGTCTCCGGAGTTCCTGAATGAAGTCAAGGAAATGAAGGAGAAGAATCCGGAGAAGTACGCTCATGTAGTTATCGGTCGTTGGGCAGACGTGGCCGAAGGTGCTGTGTTCAAGAAATGGGGTATTGTTGAAGAGTTCCCGATGTGGTGCAAGAAGGTCGGAATCGGATTAGATTTTGGTTACAGCGTTGATGTTACTGCAGCAATAAGATGTGGAATCGTTGATAACGCAATCTACCTTGACGAAATAGATTACAGAACCAATCTGTTATCTTCCGATATTATCAAGTCTCTTCGTCCGTGGAATCTTCCGGTATATGCAGACAGCGCAGATCCTCGGCTTATTCAGGAAATCCATAACGGGGGAGTTAGAATCTATGCTACTGAAAAAGGCGCAGGTTCTATCGTTGCAGGTATTGATAAGATGAAAGACATGGAGATTTATGTGACAAAGCGGTCATATAATCTACAGAAGGAACTTAGAAACTACGTGTGGGATAAAGATAAGGATGGTAACTACATCAATACACCTGTGGATGCCAATAATCACGCAGTAGATGCTTCACGTTACTATGTGTTATCAGCTCTGCTTGGCAAGATTATGAAACCTAAAGATATTTCAGGAGTATTTGGACATTAAAATAGAATATATGAGAACTTTAGAAGAAATTTTAGCGATACCGGAGATAGAAAGGAAAATCTACTATTTGAAGAAAGGGCGAAAGACGGAGCTTCCTAACGCTCATGCCTTGTATAATGATTGGAATCCGAACAAGCACGAAATAGTGATCGACGAAGAAAAATATCCGAAAATCAAGATCACTACCCAACCAGAGAAACGTATTACTGATCCGACAACAGGAAAAGAATATGTTGAGCCTGCGGTTAAAAAAGAGGTTGATCCGAATAGGATTGCTCTTCCTATAGAACAGGATATTGTAAATATCCAAACTGCTTTTACAGTCGGAACTGAACCAATTCTTGATTGCCAGCCGGATAAATCCGAAGAAAGTTTACTTTCCGCGTTGAAGCAGGTCTTTAAGAAAAACAAACTGAAATACCAGAACAAGAAGGTGGTCCGGGCATGGTTGGCCGAGCAGGAAGTGGCCGAATATTGGTATGTGGTGAAAGATGATGGTTTTTGGACGAAGCTGAAACGCAAGGTTACAGATATCTTTGGAAAGTCAAAGCCTGAATATCGTTTGAAAAGTGCTATTTGGTCACCCTTCCGAGGTGACAAGCTTTATCCATTCTTCAACGATCAGGGTGATTTGGTGGCTCTCTCTCGTGAGTACAAGAAGAAGGACCTGGATGATGTGGAGATTACTTGTTTTATGACCATCACTAAGGATATGGTTTATCAATGGGAACTGACAAACAACTGGACAGACAAAGGTTCGTTCGCTCATGGGTTCAAAAAGATGCCGGTAATTTATATGTGGAGACCGGAAGCTTATTGCGAAAAGATCAAGAGTCTTCGTGTGAGACTGGAGAAACTCCTTTCCAATTATGCAGACTGCATCGACTACCATTTCTTTCCGATCCTTATGTTGTTCGGTGACGTGCAGAATTTTTCCGGAGAGTTTAAGAATAGGATAGTAGAGCTTACCGGTCAGGGGGCTAATGCGCAATACTTAACATGGAGTCAAGTCCCGGATACTGTCAAGTTCGAGGTGGAAACCTTGTTGAGCCAGATTTACGGGCTGACCAATACGCCCAGAATATCATTTGACTCTTTGAAGGGTACAGGCAATGCCGTTTCTGGTGTGTCTTTCGACTATGTGTTCATGTCCACACATCTTAATGTGGAGAACTTGAACGAGACGGTAGGGGAATTCATGCAGCGCCGTGTAAATTTCCTCGTCTCCGCCTTGGGTTCCGTAAATGCTACTCTTGAAGTAGCCTCCGAAACAATAGATGTAGATGTACAGATGCAACCCTACAGATTGGAGAATATTAAGGAGAAGATAGATACAGCCATTAAAGCAAAAGACGGTGAAATCTGGTCACAGCAGCGGGCCATCACCTTTGTTGGAAACGTGGATTCGGTTTTGGACGAGATAGAAGCTATCAAGGAAGAACAGGCCGAGAAACAGAAGAACGACATCGAGAAGCAAAAGCAGCTTTCATCGTTGAAAGGAGATGGGTTGAAATATGAAAAATAGAACAATGAGGTCACGAAAAATACGGGGATTATACAAAATAAGATGATCAAAATCTAAAATATAGAATAATCGAGTAGCGGTATCTTTCGAGGTATCGCTTTTTGTTTTAATTACAAATAATAGAATTGAATTTTGAAAAACAGAATTTTGTTTTTATCTTTGTAGCATGTAATTGAGTGAATCTAATGAGAATATTTACAGAACAGGCTATAAAAGAATACGCAGAAGCGCATCCAGATGCAAAGGTCGCTTTGCAGGAATGGTCTACCATAGTCAAGAAAAGCGAATGGACTTGCTTCGCGGACGTAAAAAAGACCTTCAATAGTGTGGATAATGTGGGCAACCAACATTATGTATTCAATATTAAGGGTAATAATTACAGATTGATTGTGGTGATAAAATACACAATAAAGTTCGTTTATATTCGCTTTATTGGCACTCATGCGGAATATGACAAAATAACCGATTGTTCTAAAATTTAAAGTTATGACAAAGATAGAAACAAAAGCTCAATACGACTGGGCTGTAAAAAGAGTCGAGGAATTACTTCCATTGGTTACAGATGAAACTCCTCTTGATGACCCTAATAGCATAGAGTTGGAATTGCTTTCTAACCTTGTTGCTGACTATTCAGAAGAACATTTTGCATTGGGGGAACCTTCACTTGTGGAAGTTCTCAAACTTCGTATGTATGAAATGGGGCTTAATCAAAAAGCACTGGCTAAATTGATTGGCGTTAGCCCTTCACGTTTGAGTGATTATATTTCTGGTAAATGTGAGCCAACATTGAAAGTTGCCCGTGAGATTAGTCAGAAACTGAATATTGATGCTAATATAGTTTTAGGTGTATAATCTGAACAGTAGTTGGATAAGATTCAGAAAGGTATTAATGCGCTGACAGAGGAACTGGCAGCTATAAATTTATTGTGATCATGGGTGAATTGATTTCTAAAATATGGAATTTTTTTGAAAGTGATAAAATATCTATATCACGAAAAATAACAATCCCCATATTACTTGTTTTAACTATATTGATGATAGATAATATAGGAGGATTTTCATATAGATTTACAAATTCACAAAAAATTGACTATCTATTAAAAATCGAAAAAGCAAAAGTGGAATTCTGTCAAGATACAATTGTCTGTAGTATATTAGACAAAATGGAGTATGATTTAATTAATAGAAAAAACGTAATAGAACAGTTTGTGGATTTATTTGATAATCAAGAAATATTTAAAACTAAATCATCTACCACAAATAAAGAAAACATCTATAATCATAATATTTCAAGAAATCAGTTTTGGCATACGGTATCTTCTTCTCTATTCTGGATTATATGGTTATTTATTAGGGTGTCCAGTTTTACGTTCCTAAATTAGCTCACTTTTCTGAGCTGTTT
>ENA-OPAC01000534-OPAC01000534.1-human-gut-metagenome-genome-assembly--contig:-NODE-534-length-21283-cov-2.154607_pt1 | contig 21283 bp, 18 predicted proteins | sample MGYA00241052_ERZ501420 | MGnify/ENA primary metagenome ERZ501420 (study PRJEB25962, sample SAMEA2042513) | human gut metagenome | biome: human gut; feature: human-associated habitat; material: faeces... | reverse complement strand
CAGAATAACATAACAATTTCAAAAAGTAAAGTGTTATTATACTACATTGTGAGCTTTACCTTGATAATCCTTGCAACAGATTCATTGATACGATCCTCTGTGATCGTTCCACCAGTCACTGCATCCATCACACCCTGATATGCACTCTGGAAATCATCCGGCATTAAGATCATATCTACACCTGCCTGAATTGCCGTCACTGCCGCATCAGCAGAACTGTATGTTCCGGTGACCGCCCCCATATTCATTGCGTCTGTGATCACTACACCATGGAAGCCAAGCTGGTTGCGAAGCACATCTGTCACCATGACAGAGGAAAGCGAAGCCGGCGTATCATCCCCTGTAACAGCTGGTGCTGAAATATGTCCTACCATCACAAAAGATGCTCCGTTATTCACTGCCTGCTGGAATGGAACAAGCTCATTTGCCAGCAGGTCATCCAAAGATTTATCTGTAGAAACTGCCCCGTCATGGGAATCCCCTGCTGTAGCTCCCTGTCCCGGAAAATGTTTTACCACGCTTAATATCTGGTGTTCGTTCAGTCCCTGCATCTCAGCACAGACCATATCCGCCACAAGCTGGCTGTCTGAACCAAATGACCGGTCTTTGATCACGGTGTTATCCGGATTCGTCAACACATCCGCAACCGGAGCAAAATCCATATTAAAACCAAGTGTGTTCAGATACGTTCCAATCGTACTTCCTGCATTGTATGCATTCTGGGAATCCCCGGTCGCTCCTACATCACTCATATTTCCAACATCTGTCACTCCAAAAGCACTGTTGGATGCAATCCTTGCTACTGTTCCACCTTCCTCATCCACACCGAGGAACACTGGAATTCCTACTATTTCCTGACTGTAGCTCTTCATATTGGTAAGCATCTGTGTCGTCTGATCGGTTCCGGTCAGGTTCTTTGCCATATAAATCAGACCACCGACCGGATACTGCGTGTAGGCTGTCTTTGTGGAATCTCCTGCCATCGTTGCTCCGTCCACTCCGGTCAGTGCGTCCGGTGTGATCATGAACATCTGCGCTACTTTCTGCTCTAAGGTCATGCCGGCAGCAATCTGCATTGCCTGATCCATCAACGGATCGCTGACTTCGGTTACCGGAGTTGTTTCCGGTTCTTCTGTCGCCTCTGTTGTCACGCTCTCGGTATTCTTTTCCGGTTTATCTGCTCCCGGTTTTACAAATTTATGGACTGCAAACACAATTCCTCCGATCAAAACTGCAAGTACTATAAAAAATACTGCCACAACTATGACCGCACTCTGTGTATCTTTTTTTCGTTTCTCTCGTCTTTCTTCCTGATTCATCTGTGTATTTCCTCTCTGGGGAATTTTGATCTACATGCTTCTACCCCGCAGTGCACGCCGTAATAATCAACGGTTTTTGGTTTATATCGTGGAGGCAATGATCTGCATTCTGCCCTGCAATTCCACGTTTCCGAAGCCATTTGGAAGTATGAAATGATCTCCTTTTTTCACCGGCTGACCGTTGACGATTCCATTGCCTTCCGTAACTGTCATATTCATAAAAGGCGCATTCTGCTCAAAAGTCATTTTACCTGAAACTTCTATTTTATAGATATGAAAGTATTTGCAGACATACAGTTCATTTAACGTATTGACCGGAAGATCTGCCACCGATTTCACACTGTCTGCAACCGATTTTGCAGGCACAGTGATCACGTCAATACTCTTGTCGATATGTAACTCTCTCGGCTTTCCATTGGAGAGACGGTCATAATCATAAACGCGGTAGGTAATATCACTGTTCTGCTGTGTTTCCAGAATTAGTGTTCCGCCTTTGATCGCATGAACTGTTCCCGGATCGATCTGAAGAAAATCGCCTTTTTTGATCGGGATTTCACGGATAAATTCACTCCACTTTCCCTCATGGATCATCCGGCTTAATTCCTCTTTTGTCCCTGCATTGTGTCCGATAACGATCGTTGCATTTTCCTTGCAGTCGAGAATGTACCAGCACTCTGTTTTTCCAAGTGAACCATTTTCATGGACTTTTGCATAATCATCGTCTGGATGTACCTGAATGCTCAGGTCATCTTTCGCATCGATAATTTTGATCAGGAGTGGGAAACGGTCACTGTCCACATTTCCGAAAACTTCCGGATGTTTTTTCCACAATTCGGACAGCTTCATTCCACTGAATCCACAGTCTCTTAAAGTTCCGTCTCCATTTGGATGTGCAGAAATTCCCCAGCACTCCCCTAAATCATCACCCTCGACCGGATAATGAAAATCCTCTCTCAATCTCGTACCGCCCCAGATGTTGTGTGTACATACCGGATCTAAAAATAAAATTTCTTTCGTGGTCTGATTCATTGATAAATTGCCTCCATTTGTCTTAATCACATCCTGATACCAAAATGCAGAATCTTTTACAATTCTCCGCTGTGTCATAAAATCCACATAAATCATGCCAAAACGTTCCTTGTATCCCTCTGACCATTCAAAATTATCCAGAAATGTCCACAGGAAATACCCCCGGATATCGGCTCCCTCATCATATGCCCTCTGCATGGCTCCGATGTAGGAATCCAGAAATGTGATGCGGTCATTGTCATGTACTCTGCCGTCAAAGCTTACATTGTCATGGCAGGACATACCATTTTCTGTAATATATAATGGAAGCTGATACCGCTCTGTCAAAAATTTGATTCCATAATAAAATGCTTTTGGTGTCACCGGCCAGTTGCACGCCGTCTTCGGAAATCCCGGTTCCCGATCCACAAACTCCGGTTCGCCGTCTGCGCCCTGACGCACGTAATAGCCATTATATATGTTCTGTCCCATAAAATCCAGTGGCTGATGGATCAGCTGCATATCTGTCTCTGTGATCTCCGGCAGATACTCTTTGAATTTTTCCAGTCCCTCTTTCGGATAATGACCTAAAAAGACCGGGTCTGAAAACCATGAGATATTCCAGGTCCAGTTATCCATCGGATTGTAAAAACCAAAATAAACTTTTCTGGCAGCTTCGATATCTTCAGCACTGTCCGTGTATGGATAAGCCACTCCTCCAGTCGGTGCAAAGCCGATCCGGATTTTTTGTTTTGCGTATTTTCTTAAATTGATCACTGCCTGTCCGTGCGCTTTCAACAGATTATGCGCGATCTGAAAAGTCTCCGGAATCGACAATTTCAATCCCGGTGCATGGACACCGCTTAAATGCCCAAGTCCTACCACACACTGTGGCTCATTGATCGTGATAAAATACTCGCAGAGATCCGAAAAATTCTCTGCCACCACTTTTGCATATTCCCCGAACCAGTCTACCACTTCCTCATTCAGCCAGCCGCCCTTTTCCTGCAACGCCTGTGGAAACTCCCAGTGAAACAGGGTAATATATGGTGTAATGCCATTTTCCTTCATTGTAAGAATCATGTCGCGGTACATCGCAATCGCTTTTTCATTGACACGCCCAGTGCCCTCCGGCAGAATCCGCGCCCAGTTTAAGGAAAAACGATATGCTTTGATTCCGAGATTTTTCATTAATGCATAGTCATCTTTATAATGGTGCATGTGATCACAGCTTGTGTACGCATTCTGATTTTGAAAAATGCGTCCCTGCTCCGTAAAAGTGTCCCAGACCGTCTTTCCTCTTCCGTCATCCGGGTCAGTTCCCTCTACCTGATATGCGCTGCTTGCCACGCCCCAGACAAATTTGTCATCAAACATGTGATTCTCCTTCTCTGTCTCTGATTCTTGTTTTTTATTTTGGTATAAATATTAAATCTAAATTATATATTTACTTCTTCTCAGAGGCAATCACAACTTCTGCAAATATTCATTTATCTATTCTTCCACAAGATCCTTTTTTAATGCTTCCAGTTTTTCCTCTGCATCCTGCAAAGAGGTGCCTTTGACTCCATAGTAGAATTTGATCTTAGGCTCTGTTCCGGACGGGCGCACACAGCACCATGCATTGTCAGAAAGTTCATAATATAAAACATTGGAAGCCGGAAGTCCTGTTTTTGTCACTTCCCCGGTCTTTAAATCTTTTCTTGTATCCTCTTTATAATCGCGGACTGCAAGCACTTCAAATCCACCGAGTGTTTTCTTTGGATTGTTCCGCATATCACTCATCATCTGCTGGATCTGGGCGGCTCCGTCGATTCCTTTTAAGGTCATCGTGGAAAGTCCCTCTCTGTAGTAACCGTATTTCTCATACAGGTCGATCATGGCATCCCACAATGTTTTTCCATGTTTTTTGCACCAGGAAGCCACCTCGCACAACATCATGACTGCTACGCAGGCATCTTTATCTCTTGCATATGTTCCGGCTAAGCATCCATAACTCTCCTCCAGACCGAATACATAGTTGTGGGAGTGGTTCTGTTCAAACCATTTGATCTGCTCTCCGATATACTTAAATCCGGTCAGTACCTCGATCAGTGCCACGCCATAGGAAGCTGCCATCGCTTTTGCCATGTCCGTTGTAACGATAGTCTCTACAAGTGCAGGATTCTCCGGCATCGTTCCGGTTGCCGTTTTCTCTCTTAAAATATATTCTGCGATGAGCATTCCGGACATATTTCCGGTGAAAGTCACATACTCTCCGGTCTTTGTGTCTTTGCAGTATACGCCAAGACGGTCTGCATCCGGGTCAGTTGCAAGAACGATGTCCGCATCCACTTCTTTTGCAAGTTTTAAGGCAAGCTCAAATGCCTTTGGAGATTCCGGGTTTGGATATGCTACGGTCGGGAAATTTCCGTCCGGAAGTTCCTGCTCTTTTACAACATAGACATTTTCAAATCCAAGTTCTTTTAACACACGGCGCACCGGGAGATTTCCGGTTCCATGTAATGGTGTGTATACAATCTTGATGTTCTTTGCCATCTCTTTGATGATCTCCGGATGGATGGACTGTTTTTTCAGTTCTTCCATATAACGGTCGTCGATTTCTTTTCCGATTGTCACAAAAAGTCCGGCTTTCACGGCATCCTCTTTTGTCATGGTCTTAACCTGTGTAAAAGAAGTTACTTTTGCAACTTCTGCAAGGATATTTTTATCATGAGGCGGTGTGATCTGTGCACCATCCTCCCAGTAAACTTTGTATCCATTATATTCTCTTGGGTTATGGCTTGCTGTGATCACAATTCCTGAAACACAGCCAAGTTCACGGACTGCAAATGAAAGCTCCGGTGTCGGGCGAAGGCTGTCAAACACATAAGCCCTGATTCCGTTTGCATTCAGGCAGAGTGCTGCCTCCTCGGCAAATTCCGGTGACATGATTCTGGAATCGTGTGCGATGGCAACTCCTTTTTCCTGTCCGTTCTGGGAAATGATATAGTTTGCAAGTCCCTGTGTCGCCTGTCTTACAGTGTAGATGTTCATACGGTTCGTTCCTGCTCCGATCACACCTCGAAGTCCTCCGGTTCCAAACTCAAGCTGACGGTAGAAGCGGTCCTCGATCTCTGCTTCGTTGTCTTTGATTGCTTCTAATTCTGCTCTTGTTTCCTCTGAAAAATATGGGTTTGTACACCATTCTCTGTAGGTTTCCATGTAACTCATCGCAATTCTCCTATCTTCTTCCTGCTATTTTTGAAAGATTTTACCGCTCTCTCAAAAGGTTATTGAAATAATAACCTTATTTTTAGTAAATGTAAACTTGTTTTAGCTTATTTGTCTTAAAATCACTTCACACCATTCATCATCATAACGGCAGAGAGACCATTCAGATTTGAATAGACAAAACACAGCACGATCATTCCAATGATCGATACCGCCAGTGCCATTCCGTTTTTCTCCGGCTGCACCTTTCTTGAAAGTCTGCCACCGATCAGCCCAGCGATCCCAATACCAAGACCATATCCCATAAAGCCTGTCAGAATGGATATCATTCCAAGTGCGAGCGACAGAGCAGCATTCCGGTCTGCCTCCTCGAATGTTTCAAACACCACGATATGATTTGCCTCCTGCTCCATCTCCAGAAGTTTTTTCGGGCGAAGCAGCACAATACACGGAATCAGCAAAACAGGAACGGCAATCAAATTAGCGGCAGACATCTGGTTGATCTGTTCCACAGTTGTTCCAGTTCCAAAAATTCCGCTGCCCATCAGACTTGCGAAATCGACCAGTGCATGAAAAGTCATTACAAGCCAGATATTTCCTGACCGGGCATAAACTGCGCCAAAGATCACACCCAAAAACGCTCCGTTGATTGCCTGGATCATCGCACTCGTCACAGTCACTCCCTGTGAAATATTTGTCAAATGTACCGCCCCGAACAATACACCACTGAGAATGACCGCCCAGAGAATCCCTCTTTTCGTTTTGGAAAAACGTTCCAGAAACAGATTCAGGATCACACCGCGGAAAATAAGTTCCTCCGTCCATCCGATCAGAAACATGGTTGCAGCAAAAAACAGGATTTCCAATGCAGATACGACTTTTGCATCCGGTGTCATCATCTGTACATAAAGCTGTGCCGCCAGTTCCAGACAACAGTATCCTGTCAGGAATCCGCCGATATAAAGGCCATGGATAAATCCCTTTCCTTTTTCTCCCAGCACTCCAAGATAACCAAACAGGCACAAAAGCAGAAATGCAACCACTCCTGCCATAAACTCTGCGATCATACTGCTTCCATAACCCGGAAGCGAAACTGTATCTGCAAGAAAAAACGCTGCCACATCCATACTTCCAAGAAAAATCGCTACGATCAGTACCGCAACGAGTATCGTAACCACCTTCGGCATTCTCATAAGTTTCTTTTTCATGTTCTTCTCCCCTTTAATTGATTTTTCCATCCGCACCGATCGTAACGCCATCTGAAATCTGTGTCATATACTGATACAGCGCAGATGCACTGTTTGTATCCATCAGTTTTGTTGTGCCCCCCGCCGCATAAACCGGAAGTAATCCATAAGATACGGTTCCATCGGACGAAACCTGTACTTTCACTGCAGCCGTCTTATCAATGTTCTGTCCAAACACAAAGTTTCCAAGGCTGTAAAAGACCGGTTTCCCACTGATATAGGAAATTCCCTGTAAACAGTGTGTATGTGCTCCAAGGATCAGATCTGCCCCTGCATTAAAACAATCTGTGGCAATCTTTGTCTGATAGTCCTGCGGATACGCATCGTATTCCACGCCCCAGTGGATATAGACCGACAGAAAATCACATCCGCTTCGGGCTTCTTTGATCAACTGTACCAATTTTGTATCATCATAAGCGGTCAGCATTCCCGGTGTCCGTTCTTCCACTTTCCAGTTTGATTCCGGCACCACGCGGGATGCCGCAAGAAATCCGAATTTTTTTCCATTTTTCTCGATAATCTGCAATTCATATGCGCGTTCTTTAGTCTCTCCGGCTCCTGCATACAAAATACCGGCTCCGTCCAGTGTCGTAAACGTATCAGACAACGCATCTCTTCCATAATCTAAGGTATGATTGTTGGCGAGTGATACAATATCCACGCCCATCTCATTTAAAGCTTTCACATATTTCGGATCACAGCAAAACGTAAACTGTTTGTCCTCCATCGGCTCTCCACGGTTACTGAATGGGAACTCATTATTCACCATGAAAATATCTGCATCCTGCAGCTCCTGCAGCAGCTGCGGCTCGATCACTTTTTCAATTCCGCCCGCATCATAGTTGCTTTTAAAGGCGTTTGCAAACAGTACATCCCCTGCAAAAATCAGTGTCGTGCTGCCGTCTCCTTCGGTATTCCCTGCTTCTGCCTGCTTGTCCGTTTCTCCACCTGCTATGTCCGCTTCTTCCTGTTCTGTGTCGTTTTGGATCCTGTTCTGCCCGTCTGCTGCTTCCGTCTCTTCTGATTCTTCCGCTTCCGGTATCTGAACCGGTTCCTCCGTGCTGCTGATATCCGTCTCGGACAGCACATCTTTCGCCGGCTCACCGCTCTGTCTTCCATGTGAAAAAATAATCAGTGTCACCATTGCAAGCATTGTCACAAGTGACAGTGCATATAAAACAATCCGTGTTCTTTTTCCCATTCCCCTGCTCCTGTTCTTCTTATTAAAATATACGAATTCTTGTATGTTTTTTCTTTCGTGTTCATCATATCATATTGTGATTAAAAAGACAAAGTATGGAAATAAGCAGGACATACCAAAAGAAAGACTCAGACCGGATTTTGCAGACGTACAACACACCGATCTGAGCCTTTTCAATTTTTATCCATATGTATAAGGGCGTTCATGAAACATCCTTATTATTTTTCCGTCAAAACAGAAATATCTCCCACTCCTGCAGTCAGTTCCACTTCTGCTCCGCCGTTGCTGCCGGTCTCATACTCCGCATCAAAAGCCCCTTTCGATTGCCCGTTCAACCTGATTTCTCCAAGTCCGGCAGACAGATCAAATGCATAGCTTTTCTCTGTTCCGGTAAGAGAGACATTGACATCGCCGGTTCCTGCCTCCACTTCCAGTTTGTTTGAAACGCTTCCGCTGAACACGGCATCTCCAACTCCTGCTTCGATAGACACTTTCGGGAACTGTCCATTCAGAATCGACACATCTCCTGTACCAACTTCAAACACGGCTTTCTCGCTGGCTGAAATCTGATTCACAGAGAGTTCTCCCACTCCAACAGACACATTTACTTTTCTTGCCGTAAACGCTTCGCTTTCCATGGAAATATCCCCGGCTCCCACTACAATGTCCAGTGTCAGATTTTCGCACTGTCTTGGCAGAACTACCGTAAAGGTCGGTCCTTTCTCAAAATGGTGGTGTCCGCTGTGATAGGATACCTTCAGAGCGGAATCCTTCTGTTTTGTAGAAAGATAATCCTGATACCCATTTTCCATTTTAATACTGATCTCATCCGCAGAATCCGACACTTCAAAAATAAGTTCATTTACCACATCCAGTTCCAGTTTCAGGGAAGCATCTTCTGATGCCGGATAAGGTATAATGCAGCTTTCCGTTCCTGCCGGTTCACTCTTCAAATCCGTAAGATTCAGGATCCAGGAACCAAAACTCTCCACCGCCCTATTATCATCCATGAGCTCGTCATCCTCATCATCCCAGTCGTCATTATCCCAGTCGTCGTCCCAATCATCATCGTCATCATAATCATCATCCCAATCATCATAATCATCATCCCAAAAATGATCCAAGATGCCATGTCCCTGATCATAAGCATAATAAACTCCATTGCCAATATGCCAGTTGCCAAAATCAAGTTCACCGGCAAGTGCTTTCCGGTGGATGGTTGACCATCCGGCTCCCATCACTGCGGCGATACAGCTGAAAACAATTCCGAGTGCGGCTAAGCTTCCTGCAATGATCAATATAATCTTTGTAAATTTTTTCATTTCATCTCACACTCCTCTCTTTGTCTTGCCAAATGCCTTTTTGCAAAGCTCTGCAATGCCTTTCACTGCCCATGGGACAAACCAGCCAAAGCACCATACCACAAGCCACACTGCAAGTACTCCAAGCGCAAGAACCAAAAGTCCACCGCCTAACAGTCCAAGACCTACTGCCACGCCTTTTGTGAAAAGATATCCGACACCAATGCCTGCCAATACAAATCCAGTGATCACTAACGCCGCCATCACTGCAACAATGCTGACTGCCACTGCAAACACACACGCTAAAACTGCTACCAGAACCGCTGCAACCGTGATCCAGACCGGGCTTGTCAAAACTGCAAGGATCACCCATAAAACTGTTTTTTCTGTTTTATTCTTCTGATTTTCCTTTTTCAGATTCTCTATATCGATCTGGCCGGACGTATTCTGACTGCCATAAGTTCCGCCGGTATAAGCAGTATTCTTCTGCTCATAATTACCTGACCCGTAAGTACTGCTTCCATATAAACTGTTCATATATGGATCATCCATTCGTGTTTTGGCATTTTGACCATCCCCAGATGTTCCTTCTGTATGAGTCTCATTTTTTTCGCTGCGCACATCTTCCTCAGGTGTTTCCGCATCAGCCGTTTCACTCACCCCAAGATCTTTCTTGATCACTTCCGCCACCTTCTCCGGCGACTCCAGTTCCTCTAAGATCGATGCCTCATTTCCAATTCCGGCATCCTCAAAATAACTTCTGTAAAAGGCAAGTGCATCCGCTCTCTCTTCCTCTGAAATATCCGAAAGCAGCTGCTCCAGACGTTTTAAAAATTCTTCTTTATTCATTCTTCTGACTCCTCTCCTGAAAATAGTTCTGATATTTTCGAAGAATACGATTCCCACTCGCTGCGGTATTCTGCCAGCTTTTCTTCGCCGGTCTCCGTAATCTGGTAATATCTCCGGTTTCTTCCTCCGCACTCCCTGTCATACACGATCAGGTATCCATCCTTTTGCAGTCTTCGCAAAACCGGATACAGTGTGGATTCTGAAACCTCAATCGCTTTCCGCACATCCTGCGTGATCTTATATCCGTAGGTTCCTTCTTCCTCCTTTGACACGACAGCAAGAACAATCGCATCCAAAAGGGCTGCGCCTGTATTAAATACCATGTACTCACTCCTTGTTATTTTATTTGTAATATTATTTCTTATTTAATACTATACATCATATAGTATTGTTTTGTCAATATTATTATATATTTAAAACTGGCATGGTCAATTTGTTTTAAACTGGATTTTTAATTCATGACAGTTTTTGTATATAGTAATCCCAACAACAATCCTGGGAATTGAGACAAATACAAACCATAAAAAGGAGAATTTTATTTATGAAAACATCAACTACCTCTACAGCACAGACTGCTGATTCAAAATCTTTATCAAATATCCGTTTTATCACGATCACGGCTCTTTTTATTGCCCTGACCTACGTATTCACTGCATTTATTAATATAAGACTTCCAATCACTGCAAACGGCGGATTGATCCATCTCGGAAACGTACCTCTTTTTATCTGCGCCATTATTTTTGGTAAGAAAAGTGGTGCGATCGCCGGCGGAGTCGGCATGGGACTCTTCGATCTGCTCTCCGGCTGGACTGCATGGGCTCCATTCACACTGATCATTGTCGGTCTGATGGGATATGCCGTAGGTGCCATCACAGAAAAACATCACGGTTTTGGCTGGAACACACTTGCGATCGCAGTTGCATGCGTGATCAAAGTCGCTGGTTACTACATTGCAGAGGGTATCATTTACGGAAACTGGATCGCACCGGTTACTTCCATTCCTGGAAACCTTGTCCAGATCGGTGTTGCTGCTGTCATCGTTCTTTTGATCGTCGGACAGCTTCAGAAAATCGTAAATAAAATGTTATAAGCTGTGTAACATCAATCTCATTTACAAAACAATCTATGATAAAGAAGGAAGTAATTATGTATAAAGTCATGACTCCTGGGCCAACCCAGGTAAAAGAAAATGTGCGTATGGCAAGAAGCCTCGTATGTACCAATCCTGATCTGGATGAAGATTTCGTAGAATTTTATAAAGATACCTGCGAACTGATCAGCTCCCTGCTCGGCACGAAAAACGAAACTCTCATTTTGGATGGAGAGGGAATTTTAGGTCTGGAAGCTGCCTGCGCCTCCCTCACGGAGCCGGGAGATAAGGTGCTCATCATTGAGAACGGCGTGTACGGCGAAGGCTTTGCGGACTTTGTATCCATGTACGGTGGTGTGCCGGAATTTTATCATGCCGACCGCCTGAATGCCATCGACCCGGATGCTCTTTCTTCTTATTTAAAGGAGCATCATGATTATAAATATGCGACCGTTGTTCACTGTGACACCCCAAGCGGCATGCTCAATCCGGTAGAAAAAATCTGTCCGCTTTTAAAAGAATACGGCATTCTGACCGTTGTAGATTCCGTTTCCGGAATGTTTGGAAATCACATAGATGTCGACAAGTTCCAGATCGATCTTCTGTGCGGCGGTTCCCAGAAAGCTGTTTCCGCACCTCCGGGACTTACTTTTGTCACAATAAGCGATGCTGTAAAAAATGCCATGCACGTACGCAAGACGCCGATCCGTTCCTTCTATGCAAGCCTTCTGGCTTTTGAGGGATATTATGAGAAAAAATGGTTTCCTTATACCATGCCGATCAGCGATATTTACGGCTTACGCGCTGCTTTTGACAATATCGCTTCCGATCCAGAGTTAGAAGAACGCACACACCGTATCGCCGAAGCAGCCAGACGCGCTTTGACAGAAGCCGGTTTAAAGCTTCACTTGGAAAGCGGTTTCTCCGATACCGTCACTGTGTTTGACATTCCGGCAGAGACCACCTGCGATGCAATTCTTTCCCGCATGAAAAAAGAGCACAATATCATGCTTGCCGGATCTTTTGATGATCTTTCCGGCAAAGTGATCCGCATTGGACACATGGGAAATAACGCAAACTTTGAAGATATGGCCGCAACCATGTACGCTCTTTCCGAAACGCTTACTTTCCTCGGTGTGAACTTAAAAGGAGATCTTACGGGATTATTCTTAAAATATTATCATTAGTTCCGGAAACAGGAACTAAAAATCGCCCTGATATGATATGTACCCCTTTCACTGGATGTCCAGTAAAAGGGGTACATATCAGTTACTCTGTCAATGCATGCTTTATAATTCCGATCCCGATCGGATATGGTCCTGTGTGCACTCCAATGGTTGCACCGATCTGGTAAATACCGATCTCATCAATTCCAAGACGTTCTTTGATCAGATCCTTTAACATCTCTCGAAATTCCAGAGCTTCATTATGATCATATCCATAACCGATGCAGAAACTGTACTCTCCCGGTTTCGCATTGACTTCGTCTAAATATTCCCTTGTCATATCCACGACTTTTTTCATGGATTTGAGACGATTCCTTGTAATGCCGGAATTAAAGATCTCACCTTCTTTTAACGTGATCAGAGGTTTGATTTTTAATGCGCTGGCTGCAATCCCGGCTAATCTGCCAATCCTTCCGCCATGTTTTAAATAGTCAATACTTCCGATCGTGAAAAAAATTCTTCCTGTCTCACGGATTGGCAGTAACGCATCTACAATCTGCTGATACTCTAAACCCATATCGCGCAGTCTGCATGCCTCTAATACATATAACCCCTGCAGCACAGTATTGACCGTAGAGTCAATGACCGTAATCTGTGCATCCGGGTATTCCTCTAATATCATATCTTTTGCAGTTGTCGCAGACTGCAGGGAGCCACTGAATTTTTTTGTGATACAGATACAGATGACCGGCATCTTCTCCTTCGCATGTTTTTCAAACACCTCATAATAGTCATGCACGGATGGCATGGATGTCTTAGGAAAAACGGTTGGGTGATCCACCATTTCCTGATAAAATTCCCTGACACCGACTTCTACCATTTCCTTTTGATACGTTTCACTGTCAAAGGACACATAAAATGGAACAACCTCAATATCTTTTTCCTTCGTGAGTTCCTGTGAGAGATCCAGGGAACCATCACTGATGATCTGTACTTTTTTCTGCATCATAAATACCTCGTTTATTTACTACTGTCATCTGCAAAATAGCTTTATGACTTCTTATTCTTAAATATACGTTTTCCAACGTAGTTTTTAATACTACATTTCAAAACATTTTTATTATATCACAGGGTATTTAAGTTGTACATTACTTTTGCTATAATTTTCGAAAAATTTTATTATCTACAGCTTGTACTGATGGATTCAATTGCTACTGCTCCGCCGCGCACTACCTCAATCATCTTAAATTTCGATTTTAACAGTGCGATCAGCTCGTTATTTCTATGGGCAGTCAGTTTGCATTCCAGCAGGACACTGTCATTTCCGATATCTGCCACCTGCACATTAAACACCTGTGCGATCTGGAATACTTCTTCTTTTTCCGCAGCATTCACACGGAGAACCTTTGCGAACAGAATCTCTTTCATATGAATCGGTACATCTGTCAGATCAATGACTTTGATTACTTCGACCATACGGTTCAGCTGCTTTTTGATCTGTTCAAATGTTATGTCATCACTGGTAACGCAGATGGTCATACGGGAAACCGTCTCGTCCTCTGTCGTGCCAACTGTCAGACTCTGCAAATTGTATGATTTCCCAGAAAAAAGACCGGAAACCTTTGCCAGAACACCAACCTGATTTTCTACATATAGTGCAATCCATCTGTCTTTCATGATATTTTCCTCTCTCACCATATCTGTATCCGCCTATTTCAAAATCATCTCGCTCATCGGATTTCCGCCCTTTACCATCGGAAGCACGATCTCATCCGAAGAGATCAGAAATTCAATGACTGTCGGTGCATCTTTGTAAGTTCTCGCTTTATCCAAAGCTGCCTGAATGTCTTCTTCCCGCTCTACACGGATGCCATGCGCACCATAGCTTTCTGCAAGTGCAACAAAATCCGGTGTATATGGAGGGCATGCTTCATTTGGTCCCTTGCAGTTTGCCGGACAACTTCTTCTCTTTCTTAAGCATACTGCGGAATAGCGTTTGCCATAAAAAAGCTGCTGCATCTGGCGGACCATGCCAAGATACTGGTTATTGAGCAGGCAGATGATAACCGGTGTCCCCTGCACGATCGCTGTTGCCATCTCCTGAATGTTCATCTGGAAACCGCCATCACCGGTGACACAGACTACCTCCGTATCCCTGTTTCCAATCTTTGCACCGATCGCCGCAGGAAAACCGAATCCCATTGTTCCAAGCCCGCCGGAAGTGATCATCTGGCGTTTTTCGTCAATATCCAGATACTGCGTTGCCCACATCTGGTTCTGTCCTACATCCGTGACAAAAACCGCCTCGTCAAACGTATGGTTGATGTGTTCCATGATCATCTGTGGTGTCATGCCGCGGTCTCTGCGCATCTCAAGTGGATTCTTTTCATCCCATGCCTTAATTCTCTCCTGCCATGCAGCCGTATCCTTTGGTTCTGCCCATTCCAGCAATTTTTCCAGGGCAAGTTTTGCATCCGATACGATTGGAACGTCTACCACAACATTTCTGGAAATGGAAGCAGTGTCCACGTCAATATGTACAATTTTTGCTTTTGGTGCAAATTCATTCAGATCTCCGGTAATACGGTCGTTAAATCTTGTTCCGATGGAAAATAAAACATCACACTCGCTGACTGCTTTATTGCTTGCATATTTTCCATGCATTCCCGTATTTCCGATATAAAGCGGATGCGTTGTGACAATCGCACCCTTTCCCATAATGGTCGTCACAACCGGAACATTCATTTTCTCTGCAAATTCTTTCAACAGCTCATTTGCTTTTGCAATATTGACACCGCCGCCAGCGAGGATCAATGGTTTCTTTGCTGACTTTAACAGTTTGTATGCTTTTTTCAACTGCCCGATATGCACGCTCTCATTCGGTTTATATCCACGGATCTGCACGCTGTCCGGATATTCCGCCGGTCCGCTCGCCGTCTGGATATCCTTTGGAAGATCAATTAAGACCGGTCCAGGTTTTCCTGTGCTTGCAATGTGAAAGGCCATCTTAATGATCTTTCCTAAATCCTTGCGGTCTCTGACCGTCACACCATACTTTGTGATACTTCTTGTCATTCCGACAATGTCAACTTCCTGAAAAGCATCGTTTCCGATCAGGCTTAACGGCACCTGACCTGTGAAACAGACAAGCGGAATATTGTCATAATGTGCATCTGCAAGTCCTGTCATGATGTTCGTTGCACCGGGACCGCTGGTCACCAGGCAGACACCCACTTTTCCTGTCGATTTTGCATATCCCTCTGCCTCATGTAAAAGTCCCTGCTCATGTCTTGGTAAGACAATTTCAATCTCATCCTGTTTATATAATTCATCAAAAAGATCCGTCACCGTTCCACCCGGATAACCGAAAATCGTATCGACACCCTCTTCCTGTAATGCCTTGACAAATAATTTTCTACCTGTAATATCCATCTTTCTGTCTTACCCTTTCCATTTATACTTCAAAATAATCTGTGATTTCATAAAATGATACTTTCTGCTGAATATGTATCTTTTTTCCTCTGACTAACCGATATACCCTAATGTTTTGAGTAAAAAAATCCATCCGGTCAGCGTAAACGCCGCCATCAATGTCGTTGTTACAATAACGCTCGCCGTCAGCACTTCATCATTGTTCATGCTCTTTGCCATAATATAACAGCTCGGCGTGGTCGGGGATGCCAGCATGATCAGAATTGCGATCATCTTTTCCCCGGAAAATCCCATCCATGCAGCAACCGGCAGAAAAACAAGTGGCTGAAGCACCAGTTTGATCATGGACGCCGCCATGGTCGGTGCGATCTTCGCCAGCGCTTTTCTTCCCTCAAATCCTGCTCCGATGGTGATCAGTGCCAAAGGGGTTGCCATCTGCGCCACGTTGCTGACCGTCTTATTTACCAGCGTCGGGAACTGGATCCCAAGCAGTCCCACGATCAGTCCTGCCAGGATACTTAAAATGATCGGATTCTTACATATATTGATTCCCGCCTGTCGGATCTTTGCTTTCTTGTCAATCCCTGTGCTGTCATTTGCCTCAAATGTCAGCACGATCACAGAAAAAATATTATAGAGCGGCACTGCACTGACGATCATCAGCGGTCCCATTGCAGAGGAACCGTAGATATTCTGGATAAAAGCCAGCCCCATAACCGCCGCACTTCCGCGGAAAGACGACTGTACAAATGCCCCGCGGATCGTTTTGTCCCGCACCAGAAGCTTTGCTGTACCCCATACCACCCAGAAACAGATGGTACTCACGATCGCACAGAAAAGCACATATTTAATATCAAATACTGCTTTAATATCAACGCCTGCAATGTCCTTAAACAGCATAAACGGAAGCGTGACCTTGAAATTGAACTTATTTGCCACTGTGACAAAGTTATCATTCAGCATTCCGATCTGCTTTAAAATGTATCCGATCACCATGACCAGAAAAATAGGCATTGTCACGTTGATACTATAGATAAAATTTTCCATTTTTTTCTTTTTCCTATCCGGAAACTCCTCATTCAAGTAAAGGTAAAACCCAGCAGTCTCTCTGTCTGGGTTTTAGCAATTATAAATCAATTTTCATCTTTTTGGTATGATATATTTTAACAACTTTATTGATATTATTTAATCTTCTCGTATTTGTAAAAATAATATTCCAGATCAAAATACGTCTGTTCCTCACTGTCCTGCGTGATTTTCCACTCCGGCATCTCATCGAGATTCGGGAAATAGGCATCTGCTTCAAATGCATAGTCGATCTTTGTGATATGCGCCACATCACAGTCATCGAGAAGCTGTTTATAAATGGTCTCTCCACCGATCACATAAATATCCTCACTTGGATATTTCTTTAACTCTTCCCGCAATTCTTCCATCGAATGAACGATAATGGCATCTCCCGCCTTAAAATTTTTATCATGCGTCAGCACGATGTTCACTCTTTTTTTGAGAGGCTGTCCGTTTGGAAAACTCTCCAACGTTTTTCTTCCCATGACGACCACTTTCCCGGTTGTCGTCTCACGGAAAAACTTCATGTCTGCCGGAATACTCACCAGCAGTTTATTCTTACATCCGATTGCCCAGTTTTTATCTACAGCTGCGATTAAATTCATATTTCCTCCAACTTTTCACTCTGTATCACTTGTCAGTGCCGTATTATTTTATCCTGTCTTTTATCCTCTCATAAAATATTCCAGTCAGGCTTATACTGCGATCGGAATATTTTTGATCTGCGGTCCCGTCACATAATCCTCAATGGTAATATCTTTTGTCGTAAACTGATAAAAATCTTTGATTTCCGGGTTTAATGTGAATTTTGGCGCCGGATGCTGCTCTCTCTCGATCAGTTCTTTAATGATCGGGATATGACGGTCATAAATGTGCGCATCCGCAATCACATGTACCAGCTCGCCGACCTGCATATCACACACTTGCGCCAGCATATGCATTAATACCGCATACTGACACACATTCCAGTTATTTGCCGCTAACACATCCTGGGAACGCTGATTCAAAATAGCATTCAATGTCAGCTTTTCATCTCCCTCGTTGTGTGTCACATTAAATGTCATACTGTAGGCACACGGATATAAATTCATTTCATGAAGATCCTGGTGCACATAAATATTTGTCATAATGCGGCGGCTGAACGGATTATTTTTCAGATCATAAATCACGCGGTCAACCTGATCCATCATGCCTTCTTTATACTGATGTTTTACTCCTAACTGGTATCCATATGCTTTTCCAATGGAACCATCTTCGTCTGCCCATTCATCCCATACGGTACTGTTTAAATCATGGATGTTATTTGATTTTCTCTGCCAGATCCAGAGCATCTCTTCCGTACATGTTTTGATGGCAGTTTTTCTTAATGTAATTGCCGGAAACTCTTTTGAAAGATCGTAACGGTTGACCACACCGAATTTTTTGATCGTGTAGGCACTCGTTCCATCCTCCCAGTGTGGGCGGACTTTCTCGCCCTCCGTGCTTGTCCCGTTCTCTAAAATATCCTTACACATATCTACAAAAATCTTGTCTGCAAGACTCATCTTTTTCTATCCCCATCTTTCTATCATTTTGCACATTTGAAAATCTCATTCTTTCGTACCTTTGCAGTAAAATGCCCATGTACGATCCGAACAGTACTATTCTATCCAATTTTCGTATAAAGTGCAAGAAATAACATCCCGACTGTTATTCGAATATTTTATGACTGCGATATATTTTTGTCATAAAGTTCATTTCTGTTTCTACCAAATTTCATTGATTTTTCCAGTAAAATGCAGTATAGTGAAGAAAGTTTAAGAAGTTAGGAGATTGATTATGAGTCAGGCAAAAGTAGACCGTTATAAAGAAGAAAAAAAGAATCGTAAGAAAATTATGGCAAAGGAAAAGAGAATGCGTATCGCCGGTTATGTCGCTGGCTGCCTTGTCGCTGTTGGTATCATCGGCTGGGCCGGTTACTCCGGATACAGTGCTTATGAGGCAAACAAGCCTATGGAAACCATTTATGCAAACCTTGATTCCGTTACAGACTATATGAGTTCTTTAAATGCGGAATAAAAATTACTGGAACGAGGTACGAGTGAACAGTAACGATTAAAATAAATCAATAAAACAGATTAAAAATCGACTATTGACTTTACCACATCATAGTGCTATTTTGTTATTCAAACAGAGAACAAAATGCAACGAACAGAACAATGTTATCTGAGAAACCTGTATCACAGAGAGCTGCCGGCTGGTGTAAGGCAGTATACAGCTTCAGGAACTATCCTCTGCGAGCAGTGCACTGAATTTTCATAGTAAGTGTCACCGGTATTCTACCGTTATTTAGAAGCTTATTGTTGTAGGCATCTGCCCACAAAGATAAGACAGAGAGGTCGTATTTTACGGCAAACAAAGTGGTAACGCGGAAGCTTAAGCCTTCGTCTTTGAGATATGAATATATCCGGAGATGAAGGCTTTTTTTATGCCAGCAGACTGTGTGCAGGATGTGAATCCCATTGTTTCCACTTTGCACAATGTATTTTGTTCCCAGAAAAAAATACATTTTCAGAAAGGAGCCGCCTTAAGGCGGAAAAAAGTTATGAATGGTTTAGTAATTGTTTTGATCGGTATCGTTGCACTTGGTGCAGGCTACCTCTTCTACGGACGCTGGCTTGCAAAGAAATGGGGAATCGACCCAAATGCAAAAACCCCCGCTTACACACATGAGGATGGCGAAGATTATGTTCCTTCCTCCAAATTTACCGTATTCTCACATCAGTTTTCTTCCATCGCAGGTGCAGGTCCTGTCACAGGTCCGATCCTTGCATCTGTTTTTGGATGGGTTCCGGTATTGCTCTGGCTCATCATCGGCGGACTTTTCTTCGGTGCTGTACAGGACTTCGGTGCTTTATATGCATCCGTAAAAAATGAAGGTAAATCCATGGGTATGATCATTGAGAAGTACATCGGTAAAACAGGCCGGAAACTTTTCATGTTATTCTGCTGGCTTTTTACTTTATTAGTGATCGCAGCATTTACAGATATGGTTGCCGGAACATTTGTTGGAACCGGAGTTGAAGGTATGACAGATGCAACCTCTTACGCCAATTCTGCTGCCGCTTCGATTTCCATGTTATTTATCGTTGTCGCTGTTATCTTCGGTGTAATCCAGAAGCACCTTGGAAGCAGGATGAACGAAGTGATAAAAGCAATCGTTGCAATTGTACTTTTAGTCGTTATGTTCATCATCGGTATGAAATTCCCAATCTGCACGACCAAAACTGCATGGATCTACATCGTAATGGCTTACCTGTTCTTAGCATCTGTTATGCCAATGTGGCTTTTAATGCAGCCTAGAGATTACATGACAACATTCATGTTACTCGGTATGATCATTGGTGCGGTTGTCGGTGTCATTGTTGCACATCCTTCCATGCAGTTAAATGCATTCAGCGGATTCAATGTAGGTGGAAGCAGTTTATTCCCTACTTTATTCGTAACGATCGCCTGCGGTGCTGTTTCCGGTTTCCACAGTCTGGTATCTTCCGGAACATCCTCTAAGACGATCAGCAGCGAAAAAGATATGCCTATGGTCGGTTATGGTGCCATGGTCGTAGAATCCTTACTCGGTATCGTCTCCTTAGTTGTTGTCGGCGCAGTCGCCGTAAACGGAACAAAACCGGATGGAACTCCATTCTCCATCTTCTCCTCCGGTGTCGCAGGATTCCTTGAAAAACTTGGTGTCCCTGTTACCGTTGCAACTGTATTTATGACCATGTGTGTATCTGCACTTGCACTGACATCCCTTGACTCTGTTGCAAGGATCGGACGTATGTCTTTTCAGGAATTGTTCTACGGAGATTCCACCGATCCTGCAGATATGACACCGGTACAGCGTGTACTGACAAATAAATATTTTGCAACTGTGATCACACTGTTTTTCGGATATTTGCTGACACTCGGCGGATACAGCAACGTTTGGCCGCTGTTTGGCTCTGCAAACCAGCTGCTTGCAGCACTTGTATTGATCGCCTTAGCGGTTTTCTTAAAAACAACCGGTCGTACCGGATGGACACTTTACATTCCAATGTTTGTTATGCTGGCAGTTACGTTCACCGCCCTGATTCAGAAAACGGTTGCCCTTGTCGGCAACTTCATGAGCGGTAATGCAACACTTCTTGTAGACGGACTTCAATTTGTTGTTGCCGTACTTCTTATGGTACTCGGTGTTATGGTTGCATTCAGTTGTCTGAAAAAGCTCTTCGGCAGGAAAGCTGCGGCTTAACCGGAGTTTAATTGACGTAGTGTCGCAGATTCTGTGGTGCTTTCTTAGGGTGTGAAGGGCAGATATAAGCGTCCTCTCACAAGTCGTGATCTTATAGGTTTATAAAAAGAAAAACGGTA
>ENA-OPAC01000531-OPAC01000531.1-human-gut-metagenome-genome-assembly--contig:-NODE-531-length-21328-cov-2.212805_pt1 | contig 21328 bp, 18 predicted proteins | sample MGYA00241052_ERZ501420 | MGnify/ENA primary metagenome ERZ501420 (study PRJEB25962, sample SAMEA2042513) | human gut metagenome | biome: human gut; feature: human-associated habitat; material: faeces... | reverse complement strand
AGACCGGGGGAAAAGCTGTATGAGGAATTGCTGACAAAAGAAGAGGGACTACAGAAAACAGCGAACAACCTGATTTTTATCGGCAAACCTCTTGAGTTCGATGAAGTACATTTCCTCAGCCAGCTGCGAGAGCTGGAAAAGGCAGCAATGGAAGAAAGTCCGGATATTAAAGAAAAAGTTGCAGATATGATTTCTACTTATCATATCAGACCGGAAGATAAAAAAAGAGACAGTGAGGCTTTTCAGAAACTGGTCAGTTTAGGGAGGATCAGTCATGAAGGACCCATTGTAGATGAAAAACACAGTGGTATATAAAGTGGGCAGATTTGACAAAGATGCGAGTATTTGATATAATCTTTCCATCTAAAGAAAAGTGTAGTATAATATTTTAGTAATCAGAATAAAAGTTGGTGATTCAGATAGAACTAAATATCTGTAAAACCAACTTTTTTTGAGAAAAATAGTATTAAATCAGGTTAGGAGAACAATGGACGAGAAAATATTAACAGTAACTGTCCCAAGTTACAATGTGCAGGCATATCTGGAAGACTGTCTGGAATCCTTTGTGAATTCTGAAGTCATGGATGATATTGAAGTTTTGATCGTGAATGATGGTTCCAGCGATGATACTGCAACAATTGCGGAAAGATATGTTTCAAAGTATGAAAATACGTTCCGGTTGATCAATAAAGAAAACGGCGGACATGGTTCCACCATCAACACGGGAGCTCGTGAGGCAAGAGGAAAATATTTTAAAGTTGTTGATGGAGATGACTGGGTAGACACCAGAAGCTTCATCCGACTGGTGAAACTTTTAAAAGAAATTGATGCTGATATCGTTGCATCGAATTATACCTGGATCAACCATACGACACGGCTGCCGGAAAAGAGGCAGGAATATCCGTTTGAAAAAATCGAGTATAACAAGCTCTACCAGTTTGAGGAGATTGTTGGTAAGACCATCATAGATATGCATGCCACGACTGTGAAGACGGAGCTTTTCAGGAAAGCAAATGAACAGATTGATGAACACACTTTTTATGTAGATGTAGAGTTTATTGCATTTCCGATTCCTTACGTGAAGACAGTATATTTTATGGAAGACCCTGTTTACCAATATCGTCTGGGACTTCCGGGACAAAGTATGTCCATTGAAAAGATGCAGAAGAATCTGAAGAATCATCTGCGGGTTCTTATGCGGCTCAATCAGTACTGCAAAAAAGTCGAGAAGACGGCTCCAAAGGCAAATCTGGAGTATATCAGGGAATTGACAGCAACAATCCTTACCAGTCAGATGAAAATTTATATCAGCTTTCCTCTGAAGAATGGTATGCGAAAAGAAGCAATGAAATTAGATGCATATTTTTATCATAAAAACAGAGAAGTGTATGATAGAGTAAAGAATCCGGCAGTGTTGTTTTTACGGAAAACAAGATATGCTGCATTCCCGTTAGCTGTACTTGCATTTAAAGGCCGAAGAGATTCATATTAAATTGGAGAAGAATAATGAGCGTAACAAGAGATAGGATAAATACATTTTTTAGATATAAAGATTTATTAAGAGAACTGGTAGTCAGAGACGTGAAATTAAAATACAGAAGAAGTTTTCTGGGATATGTGTGGAGTATTTTGAATCCGCTGCTGATCATGCTTGTAATGACACTGGTATTTTCCCAAATGTTCCAGCGCGGAATCGAAAACTTTCCGGTTTACCTGCTGACAGGTCAGGCATTATTTGATTTTATGAATAATGCAACCCATATGTCTATGTATTCTGTGTTGGATAATGGAGCTTTGATCAAGAAAATATATGTACCTAAATATATTTTTACCTTATCAAAAGTAACAAGTTCCCTGATCGACCTTATTTTTTCAATGGGAGCATTGATTCTGGTCATGCTGATCACCAGAGCACCGTTTTCACCATATATCCTGCTTTTTCCATTGGTAGTGATTCCGCTGTATATCTTTGTATGCGGATTGGGCTTTTTCCTTTCTGCTGCGAATGTTTTCTTTCGAGATATTCAGTATATCTACAATGCCATCACAGTAGCATGGATGTATGTAACCCCAATGTTTTACCCGATCGAGCTGCTTCCGGACTGGCTCAGAAAGCTGGTAGAATACTGTAATCCAATGTTTTATTATATCCAGTTCTTCAGAGATCTTGTTTTATACAGACATTTTACAACTCCAAGAATCTTTATTGGTTGCTGGGTAATGGCTTTTATCATGCTGTCAATTGGACTTGGTGTATTTAAGAAAACACAGGATAACTTCATTTTATATATCTAGGAGAAGGGCGAATGAACGAAGAATATATTGTTGATGTTGATAACCTGACGATTCGGTTCAACATGGCATCTGAAAAGGTAGATAACCTGAAAGAATATGTGATCAAACTGATCAAACACGAATTGATGTTCCAGGAATTTCTTGCGTTAAAAGATGTCAATTTAAAAGTAAAAAGAGGAGAGGCGTGGGGACTGATCGGAACAAACGGATCCGGAAAGTCAACGCTTTTAAAAGCCTGCTGTGGAATTTTAAAACCATACAAAGGTTCAGTTACTACAAAAGGGACCATTGCACCGTTGATTGAATTGGGTGCCGGGTTTGATATGAATATGACGGCTAGAGAAAATGTGTTTTTGAATGGAACTGTACTTGGACATTCAAGAAAATTTATGGAAGAGCATTTTGATGAAATTATTGAATTCGCAGAATTGCAGGATTTCTTGGATGTTCCGATTAAGAATTTTTCCTCTGGTATGCAGGCAAGACTTGGATTTGCAATAGCTACCATGGTGAGACCGGATATTCTCGTGGTTGATGAAATCTTATCCGTTGGTGATTACCAGTTCCAGCAGAAATGTTATGAGAGAATGGGGCAGATGTTGAGTGGAGGAACAACTCTGTTATATGTTTCTCATGATATAAATTCTGTCAGACAGTTATGTGATCATGCTATTTGGATTGACAAAGGAAATGTTCGAATGAGTGGTCTGGTAGAAGAAGTAACAACTGAATATATGCATATGAATCAGTAAGTGGTGAAAAGCATGATATTACAAAAAATTGTATGGAATCAACAGTCTGTTGAGGAACCAGAATTATACTATAAATTAAAAAACGGAATTAAGTCAGAGAGTGGAATATTGCTTAATGCAGGTGGTGAAGCAGATTTCTTGACATATATGAATATTTTTTCTGCTGAAAAATGGAGAAAGTATACAGGTATTCAATCGGTTTGTGTGTCTGTTAATTTTAAAGGAAAAATAAAGGTTGTCATATATGCCTTATCCTGCAAGAATAAAAAAGTATGTTCGAAGATAATTATGCAATTTCCAATGGAAAGCAAAGGCGAAGATTCCGTGAATACTCCAATATTTGCTTTACCGGAGAGTGGAGTAGTAGGTGTATCCATAATCGCTGAGGAGGATACAGCCCTCTATGCAGCAAGTTATATGACTGATGAAGAGAGGGAAAAGAAGGAAGTTAAGATAGGAATAGGCATTTGTACTTTCAAACGTGAGAAGTATGTTGAGCGAAATATGAAAGTATTAAAAGAAAATCTGCTTAACAATGAGAATGCCTTATCTTATGGACATTTGTCGGTATGCATATCCGATAATGGCGGTACATTAGTAAGAGAAAAAATCGAGGATGAACATATTCGCATTGTTAAGAATAAAAACCTTGGTGGAGTGGGTGGATTTACCAGAACGATGTTCGAACATATGCGAGATGATAGTATTACACATGTTTTATTGATGGATGACGATGCTGTGATTTCTCCTGAAGCGATAGAACGAACTTATACATTATTGACCCTGCTTAAAGAGAAATACAGAATGGCAGTAATCGGAGGCTCATTATTAAGAGAAGATTTGCCAACTCTGCAGTATGAATGTGGTGCCTGCTGGAATGATGGTGATATTGTTGCGAATAACCATAATTTTGACATGACACAATTAAAAAATGTCGTGATAAATGAACAGATTCAAAAAGCAGAGTATACAGGCTGGTGGTATTCGTGTATTCCGGTTCCGTTTATTAAGGAAATGCATTATCCTTTGCCGTTTTTTATCCATAGAGATGATATAGAATATGGATTGAGGGCAAATGGGCAGTTTATTTTCTTAAATGGAATAACGATCTGGCATGAAGCTTTTGAAAATAAATTACCTGGTTTCCTGGAGTATTATGATGTCAGAAATCTGGCAATTACGAATGCAATCCATAATCCGCAGTTTGCTGCAAAGGATTTCAAAAAGATGCTTTTTGTGCAGGTCAGCAGTAATATCGGAAAATACAGATATAAATATGTGGATCTGAATTTGAAAGGTGCGGTTGATTTTTTAAGAGGTTTTAAGTGGTTTTATAATGCGGATACCTTATGCGTTCATGATGGATTAAAAAAATATAATTATCAGTCTATGCCGGCAGAAGAATTTATAGGACATAATGGAATCAAGCCGGAAGATCTGGATCCATGTGGTAGACCGGAGGCTGAACCACCGTGTAAATTAAAACGAATATTGATCATGTTGTCAATGAATGGTCATTTTCTGCCTGCATATAAAAACAGAGCGACAAAAGTAGCCAGACCAAATCCAAATATTTACGACTTGTTCCGTTGGAATGAGGTTGTGTATGCTGATGCAGCAGGAAATGCAATTTGTGTGAAGCGAAGTAGAATAGAATTACTGAAAGCATATATAAAAATGTTAAAAGTATTTCGATTAATAGATTTGCATTATGATAAGGTTTGCGAAGAATATAGAAAAAATCATTCGAAACTTGAAAGCAAAGATTTTTGGAGCAATTATTTAGAGTTAAAAGAAGCACAAAATAAGGAGATGTAAACAATGGAGTTAAAATTACAAAGTATTCTATTTCCAGATAAAGAAGAATATACAGATAACGCCGATCTTTTTTATAAGGGTGGATTAGGAATCCGTGATGCTGAAGAAAAATGTTTTGTATTTTCAAAATATAGTACATGTGACTTTGGAGCTTATTTAAATGCCTTTTCTATGAAAAAATGGAAAAAACACACAAAAATCGGCAAAACGGTGTTGAAGCTTGAAATTAAAGGTGACTTTGAGCTGGTTCTGTCCGGATATCATAGAATTGAGAATTCAGCAAAAAGAAATGTTTTGTTAAAGAAAGAATACCATTGCGATCAAAAAAAAGAAATTATTGTTGAGATTCCATCAAATAAGGACACATTGATTGCATTTGAGCTCCGCATGTATTCAGAGTGCTGTGTATATGGTGGTGGTTATTATGCTGAGGTAAATGAAAGTGATTTCAATGAAGTGAGACTTTCAATCGCAACGACAACATTTAAAAAAGAAGACTTTATTCGTAAAAATGTTAAAATGATCAAGGATGAAATTTTAACTCAGGATGATATCATTGGAAAAAATGTTTACTTGCACATCGTTGATAATGATGAAGGCCGAGTATTGTCGGCGGAAGAATTTGAAGGTCCGCATATTTATTATCATAGAAATAAAAATGTAGGCGGTTCAGGTGGATTTACACGAGGAATGATCGAATCTATTCGCCAGAAACCAAAGGCGACTCATGTATTATTGATGGATGATGATGTTGTTGTTTTATCAGAAAGTATAAAAAGAACATATTTATTATTGTTACTGGCAAAAGAAAAATATAAAGATTATATTATCAGTGGTGCCATGCTTTGTTATGAAGAGATGGATGTTTTCCATGAAGATGTGGGATTTTTAGGAGCAGATGGAGGACAGAATTCTTCAAAAGGTCATGGAAAAATTGTAGAGATGGCTGAAATGCTTCAAAAGGAGGAAGCAAAAACGAAAAAGGCTGATTCCTATGCCGGTTGGTGGTATTGTTGTGTACCGGTAACAATGATCGAGAAAAACGGATTTGCATTACCATTGTTTATCCGTGTTGATGATACGGAATTCAGTTTCCGTAATAATGCTAAATTTATTACCATGAACGGTATTTGCGTATGGCATATGGGCTTTACTTTAAAGTTCAATTATTTCATGGAATATTATCAAGTATTCCGTAACTTTTTGATTGAAGAGGCATGTAATCCGTCCAGAAACAGAAGAGAACGTATCTGGAAACGTTTTAATGGTATGTTTTTAACGGAAATACTGCGCTTTAATTATGATGCTGCAGAAATCATTGTTGATGCAATCAGAGATTATTTAAAAGGACCTGCTTTTATTGAAACGGAAAAATGTCAGGAACGATTAAAAACAATGTCCGCAAAAAATGCAAATATGGCAGATCTTGCAGAATTTGATGAATATGGGGTGGATATTGATTCTATTTATCAAACAGATCACAGAAGTCTGAAGGATACCATTCTTTATCGCCTGACTTTTAATGGACAGCTTTTCTGGCCAAAAAAATGGTTACGGAAAGGGCCGGCGGCGGTTGCTCATGACTGGTTCTATAATCCACAGAGACAATGCCTTGTAGATAGTGTCATTGCAATTAATCCAAATGCATATACTGCAGAAATCAGATATCTGGATAAGAAGAAATTCAGACAGGTCATGAAATACTATCTTGAAACAGTGAAGCGTTATAAAAAAATTCACAAAGAAGTAGATAAAGCTTATTATAACAGAAGAAAATATTTGACATCTTATAAGTTCTGGAAAGAGTATTTAGAATTAGAAAAGTATCAATAAAGATCTAAAATTTATGAAGAAAGAAGTTTTTTTATGAAAAACATGCATATCGCTTTCTCTCCTCCGGATATCACAGAGGAGGAGATAGCAGAAGTTGTGGATACTTTAAGAAGTGGCTGGATCACCACCGGACCAAAGACGAAGCTCTTTGAAAAGAAGCTGGCCGAGTATATGGGAACTAATCGGGTTGTTTGCCTGAATTCAGCCACAGCTTGTCTGGAGATGACTTTGCGTCTTCTGGGAATCGGACCTGGAGATGAAGTGATCACGACAGCCTATACCTATAGTGCCTCAGCAAGTGTTGTCTCACATGTGGGCGCAAAACTGGTTTTGATTGATGTGGCGAAAGATTCCTATGAGATGGATTATGAAAAACTGGCAGACGCTATCAATGAAAAGACAAAAGTCATCATTCCGGTAGATCTTGCCGGAATCATGTGTGACTATGATAAGATATTTGAAATTGTAGAAGCAAAGAAATCACTTTTCCATCCGGCAAATGAACTTCAGGAGAAGTTTGGCAGAGTGATTGTGGTGGCAGATGCAGCGCATGCATTTGGCGCAGAGCGAAAAGGAAAGAAATGTGGACAGGCTGCAGATTTCACAAGTTTTTCCTTCCATGCAGTAAAGAATCTTACCACAGCGGAAGGAGGAGCAGTTACATGGCGTCCAATCGAAGGTGTGGATGATGACGACATTTATAAAAAATATATGCTCTTTTCACTGCATGGTCAGTCCAAGGATGCGCTTGCTAAGACGCAGCTTGGCGCATGGGAGTATGATGTTGTGGCACCTTATTTCAAATGCAATATGACCGATATCATGGCTTCTATTGGATTGGTACAGTTAAAGCGCTATGATGCATTATTAGCACGGCGTCGGGAAATCATAGGAATGTATGATAAAGCACTGGAAAGTCTTCCTGTGAGTGTACTGAATCATTTTGATACAGATCATAAGTCCAGCGGACATTTGTATCTGATCCGTGTTCAGGGAAAAACACGGGAAGAATGTAATGAGATCATTACGAAGATGGCAGAGCATGGCGTAGCAACGAATGTGCATTACAAACCGTTACCGTTGTTATCTGCATACAAAAATATGGGATTTGATATTAAAGATTATCCAAATGCTTATGCTTTATTTGAAAATGCAATTACATTACCGCTTCATACGAAACTTACCGATGAAGAGGTAAAATACGTGACGGATGTATTGAAGGAATGCATCGGATAGGAATGCTGTATGAGAAAATGGGAAGAACTTCCGAAGTTTATGAGAACAGACGAAGTAAAACAATACTATGATATTCTGATCAGACACGAAAAAGAATTAAGATTAAAGAGATATTTTGACATTCTGCTTTCGATGATTTTGCTTGTCATTTTATCACCGATCATGTTAGTCATCAGTATTGCAATCAAGCTGGATTCACCGGGACCGGTGATTTACAAGCAGGTGCGTGTGACACAGTATGGAAAGAAATTTCACATTCTAAAGTTCCGTACTATGGTGCAGAATGCGGACAAGATGGGAACACAGGTTACGATCAGTCAGGATTCCAGACTGACACGGGTTGGAAAAGTGATCCGTGGCTGCAGGATTGATGAATTTCCGCAGCTTATCAATGTTCTTCGTGGAGAGATGAGTTTTGTTGGAACCAGACCGGAAGTTGTGAAGTATGTAAAAGGCTATACTAAAGAAATGTATGCGACTCTTTTGTTACCGGCAGGAATCACTTCCAGAGCCAGCGTATGCTACAAAGATGAGGGTGAAATGCTGGAGCATGTAGAAGATGTGGATTATGCTTATATTCATGAAGTGCTTCCGGAGAAGATGAGTTATAATCTGGAAGATCTGCGCAAATACAGTCTGTGGAGAGATTTTATGACCATGTTTATGACAGTATTTGCAGTATTACGATAAGAACTACAGTATAGGAGAAATGTATGTTAGTATCAGTTTGCACGATTGCGCGCAATGAAGAAGAGTATCTTCCGCACTTGCTGGAGGATATCACAAAACAGGATTACCCGGCAGAGCAGATCGAAGTTGTGATGGTGGACAGCAGTTCAACAGATGGAACCAGACGGATTATGGAACGTTTTGCCGAAGAAAATCCGCAGTATCATAACTGCTTTGTTACGGAAAATCCGGGGAACAATCAGGCATCCGGATGGAATCAGGCAATCCGTAGTTCAACCGGAGATATTATTATCCGTCTGGACGCACATGGACGCATTCCAGAGGATTTTGTTTCCAAGAATGTGGAATGCATGGAAAGCGGAGAATATGTCACCGGGGGGCCAAGACCAAATCTTCCGGAGAAGGACACACCTTGGCAGAGACTTCTACTGAGCGCGGAAAGTTCGATGTTTGGAAGTGGAATCGCAGGTTTCCGGAGAGAGAATGAAAAGAAATATGTAAAGTCCATGTTCCATGCAGCGTATCGGAGAGAAGTATTTGAAAAGGTTGGACTTTTCAATGAAAATCTGGGAAGAACGGAAGATAATGAGATGCATTACCGGATCCGGCAGGCAGGATACCGCTTATGCTACGATCCGCAGATTCATTCCTGGCAATATGTGAGAAGTTCGATTCCGGGAATGATGAAGCAGAAATACGGCAATGGAGACTGGGTAGCAAGAACTCTTGGCGTATGTCCTGGATGTCTCAGCATTTATCATTTTGTGCCGTTTGCTTTTGTGATTGCGATTCTTGTGACATCCATTTTGGTAGCACTAAAGAAGCCATTTCTGGCGATTGCCATGTGGATCACTTATTGGTGTGGTGCAATCGGAATGGCAATTCTGTCTGTAAAAAATGAGGCGAAGCATATATGTCAGCTTTTGCTTCCGGGAATCTTCTTTTTACTTCATTTAAGTTATGGAGTGGGAAGTGTCGTCGGAATGGGAAAGATGATAAAAGATAAAATTACAAAGAAATAAAAGAGAGGATTTAGTATTATGAAGTATGATTATTTAGTAGTAGGATCAGGATTATATGGGGCAGTATTTGCTCACGAAGCAAAGAAAAAAGGAAAAACCTGTCTGGTAATTGACAAGCGTCCGCATATCGGTGGAAATATTTATTGTGAAAATATTGAAGGAATCAATGTTCACAAATATGGTGCACATATTTTCCACACATCCAACAAACAGGTTTGGGACTACATCAATCAGTTCGCAGAGTTCAATAATTACATTAACTCACCGGTAGCAATTTACAAGGATGAGCTTTACAATCTGCCATTCAACATGAATACATTCAGCAAAATGTGGAATATCAAGACACCACAGGAAGCAAAAGATATGATCGCAAAACAGGTTGCAGAGACTGGAATCACAGAGCCGAAGAACCTGGAAGAACAGGGATTATCTCTTGTAGGAAAAGATGTATTTGAGAAATTGGTAAAAGGTTATACCGAAAAACAGTGGGGACGTGCCTGCAAAGACCTTCCGGCATTCATCATCAAACGTTTACCGGTAAGATTTACATTTGACAATAACTACTTCAATGACAGATATCAGGGAATCCCGATCGGCGGATATACAAAGATCATTGAAAAGATGCTGGACGGAATCGAAGTAAAGACAGATACCGACTACTTTGAGTTCATCAAAGAAAATCCGGATATCGCAGAGAAGACACTGTTTACCGGAATGATCGACGAATACTTCGGATACAAGCTCGGAGCACTGGAATATCGTTCGGTAAGATTTGAAACAGAAGTGCTTGAAACAGACAACTATCAGGGAAATGCAGTCGTAAACTATACCGAAAGAGAAGTTCCTTATACACGTATCATCGAACACAAGCATTTTGAATTTGGAAAGCAGGAAAAAACTGTTATCTCCAAAGAGTATTCTTCCGAATGGAAAGTAGGAATGGAACCATATTATCCGGTAAATAACGAACAGAACAATAAGCTGTTTGAAGAATACAGAAAGCTTGCAGAGCAGGAAAAGAATGTGATCTTTGGTGGACGTCTTGGAAATTATAAGTATTATGATATGGATAAGGTAATTGAGGCGGCACTGGAGATGGTGGCTGAGGAATTATAAAAGGTTTGGATAAATCAGGATATGTTGCAAAGCATATCCTGATTTAAACTGTCTGTAAAGAGAGGAAATAAAATGAATTGGATAAAGTAAATTAACAATAAGGTAGAGGGAAAATGGATAAATTCATCTTATGAATTCAAATGTAATTTATCAGAAATATTTTTCTTGGAATTTTTGCCGTATGGCTGGTTTTGACTTACAGCTGGACAACGATGGCACATATTCCGTGGCCACCTTTTTTTATTTCTGTGTTCAGATAGGGATTGGACTGGTAGTATTGTTCCGGTATATGGTGATGAGACCAGTGGATATGAAGAAAATATTATTTGTATTTCTGATTATTGGATCATTTGTAATTGCAAGGAGATATTCTGGAGCTGATGCATTGCTTGAAACGAGATTATTGATTGCTGGTGCAAATGATATTGATTATAGAAAAATTTTAAAGGTATATTTGATTGTAGAAATTCCGATGATAATCTGTACGATGATTGTAGGATATACAGGAGTTATCACGAATTTGGTTTACCATAGGGGAGATCAGGTGCGGATGTCATTTGGGTTTATTTATCCTACAGATTTTGCGGCGGGTATTGTTTTTATGATAACAGTATGGATTGTACTCCGACAGGCAAGATGCACATGGATAGAAATTGGAATGATGATAATCAGTGTGGTTCTGTTTGAAAAATATTGTGATGTACGGAATAGTGAAATTGTAATGATGATTTTGATTATATGTGTTGTTTATTTGAAAATTAGAAACAAATTAGGTGCAAAGAAAGGAAAGGGATATATACCATCACTATTACTAAAAATTTTATGTCTGGTGGCACCATATGGTTTAGCTGGATTTATGATCTTAGTATCAAGATTTTATCGACCAGATATAGAATGGATGGCAAAATTAAATACTCTTTTTTCAACGAGACTTTCTTTAGGAAAAGAAGTTTTTGACAGGTATGATGTTCAGATATGGGGACAGGACATTCCAATGCGTGGAAATGGAGGATCAACAGAAGTGGTAGCAGACTATTTCTTTATTGATAGTTCTTATGTGAATATTTTGATGAGGTTAGGACTGGTGGTATTTATACTGGTTATGCTGATTATTTCAATTATAATGATCAAAAACTTAAATCTTCCATATATGTTAATGGCTATGGCAATTGTCTGCATTCATTCAGTAATGGAGCATCATATGTTTGAAGCGTATTATGATGTGTTTTTGATGCTTCCGTTTGCGAATTTTGATGTGAAGGATATCGGAAAAAGACAGAGAAAATGTGGAAATTGAGTGGGGATAAATGTTATGAAAACAAAAAGTACCAGACTGCAATATATAGATATAGCTAAAGGGATAGCAATGATCTGTATTATATTAGGCCATTTAGGAAATGCCAGTATTAATCGAATTGTGTTTACATTTCATGTTCCTATTTTTTTCTTTATTACAGGATATTTTACGAATAAGAAGCGCGATTTGAATGGTTTTATAAAAAATAAGGCAAGAACATTGCTTGTTCCATATATAATAAGCAGCATAGTCATAATCATTATTGGAACGTTAAAGGGCGTATGGTGGAATAATGCTTTTGATGAATTTCAAAACTGGTGTTATGCAGCTTTATATGGAGCAGGTGATACATATACAGAGCCATTCTGGATACCGGGAATTGGTGCAATATGGTTTTTGTGGGCAACTTTCTGGGGAAGTATTTTCTTGAGAATATCGTTCAAGTTTGATAAATATATTAGATTGTTATTTATAGTGGGTTTGTTTGCAGTAGGATATTTTTCAAGAAGAATATTTTGGTTTCCTTTTAGCATACAGGCAGGAGCATGTGCTACAATGTTCATTTATATGGGATATCTCTGGAGGGGCGCAAAGACTAAAATTAGTGAGTTGCCAAAGGAAGTGAAAATCTTTTCAGTTCTTTTTGCACTACTTACTTGGATTTCATTTATAAAAAATTTCCAATCGTTCTGGTTAGTGCATTGTGATATTGGACGAGGGATAATAGATATTTTTGGCTGTATATGTGCATGTGTGATTGTTATTTTAATCTCCAAAATTATTGAGTGTAGGACGAAATATATTGGTGGAAGTTTGGCATATCTTGGAAGATATAGTTTGTTGATATTGTGTGTGCATATTGTAGAACTTGATCTTCTTCCGTGGTGGCAGATAACAGAAAAATATGTTGTGAATGGAATGTCAGCAAATATTCAGTTGATTTTGATTATTGCTGGTAAAGTGCTTTTAGATTTAGGGGGTGCATTTGTTTTATCAAAGATTACTTTGGTTAGAAAAATTTTTGGCTTTAAAAACTAAGTGTAAGTTATTAAGCAATGACAGAATGAAACATTTTTTAGAATTTGTATTGCTTGTGAATATTGCAATTTTTTTATATTTATGCTTTACTACATTATGTATGTTTGTAAATACTAAGTAAAGGAAATGAAAGGAAAATGAAAAAACCAAAGATAATTAAAAAAATCGGCTATGGATTTTATTGTATTCTAATGATCATAATATCTGTTCTTGGATTTATTCTCTATAATCTGGGAAACTGGGTATTAGACACGTGGGGGCTGTTGTCTATCGATGAAATTATTTTTCATCTGAAAGTACCGCTTGATGGGACAAACTCAGATGTAGTACTGGATGGGATCAATGCATGCGTACCGTTGGCAGTATTAGTATTATTTTTATCTATTTTCCTGATTATAGGATTAAGGAATAAGCATGGAAAATGTATGATTGCGTTATTTCTTGTAGCTGTGATTGCATGTGGAAGTGCAGGAAGGGCGGCTTATGAAGTATATGATGAATTGGATGTAAAAGAATATCTGGTAAGTCAGAAGAAAGAATCGCATTTTATTGAACAGAATTATGTGGATCCACGTACAACGAAGATTACATTTCCGGAACAAAAAAGAAATCTGATTTATATTTATCTGGAGTCAATGGAATCCACTTATGCGTCAAAAGAAGATGGCGGTGGAATGGATTTCAACTGTATTCCGGAATTGACGACTCTTGCAGAAGAAAATACTAATTTTTCTCAAAGCGATAAGTTGGGAGGAGGATATCCTGCGTATGGATGCACATGGACGATGGGAGGAATTTTCGCTCAGACATCTGGAATTCCAATAAAAAATACAGAAGATATTAGAAATGTGAATGAGGATATTAATGATACATTAGCGGAGCAGACATCCTTTTCTTCAAGAGCAAAAAATTTAGAAGATATTTTATCAGAAGAAGGATATAATCAATATTTTATGATTGGATCAGATGCTACTTTTGGAGGAAGGAGAACATACTTTGAGAGTCATGGTAAAACAGAAATATTTGATTATACTACGGCTGTAGAAGAAGGAAAAATCCCAGAAGGTTATTGGGTATGGTGGGGGTATGAAGATCAAAAGTTATTTGAAAATGCAAAAGAAAAGTTAAGCGAAATAGGAACAAAGGACGAGCCATTTAATTTTACAATGTTGACAGTAGATACTCATTTTGAAGATGGATATGTATGTGAGCAGTGTCAAAATGAATTTGGAGATAATCAATATGCAAATGTAATGGCATGTTCAAGTAGACAGGTTGATGCATTTGTTAAGTGGATTCAGGAGCAGCCATTTTATGAGAATACAACAATTATAATAAGCGGGGATCATTTAACAATGGATTCTGATTTTTGTAATGATGTGAGTGACGATTATGAGAGAAGTGTATATAATGCATTTATAAATTTACCAGAGAATCTTGATACTTCTTTTGAAAAAACACATAATCGAGAATTTTCTACAATGGATATGTTTCCAACGACACTTGCAGCATTGGGAGCAGAGATTACAGGAGAGAAACTTGGTCTTGGTGTGAATTTATTTTCAGGTGTGGAGACTCTTACAGAACAATGCGGAAGAGAAAAATTAGATAAGGAACTGAAAAAGAAATCTACATTCTACGATATGCTGATTAACGATGTAGATATTAACATTTTGAAAAAGAAAAGAGCTGAAGAGGCTGAAAACCAGCAGGAGGAAAATACCGATAATCAGGACCAGCCAATGAATCAGCCAGATGCAGGTGTAGATACAAGTGGTATTGAAACGCCGGATGCATGGCAGGGGTATACGCAGGATAATTATCAGTATAATTATAATGACGGATCGAATGATTACTGGTATGACGGAGGAAATTCCTGGGACAATTCATGGAATGGAGGATATGATGATAGTACTTATGTAGAACCAACTCCAACGCCGGAACCGACTCCAGCTCCAACGCCGGAACCAACACCAGATCCAACGCCGGCACCGGATCCAGCGCCAGAGCCGACACCAACACCAGATCCGGCACCGGATTCAACACCAACTCCAGATCCCGGTGGAGGCGCAGAAAGCAATGCAGGCGGAACAACAGAAAATGTAAATTAGCGAAGAACTCCGGTTTATGCCGGGGTTTTTCTTCGGATAAATAAAGCAGAATGGAGTTGTCCGTAAATTGATACAATGAGAATTTCTACAAACAAGTAGACATTTCCCCATAAAAAGTGTAAGATAGAGTCTAAGAGTATTTATACTTACAATTAATATGGTTAGAAAGAGGAAAGTACATGAAGATGAAGTTTACGAAAAAAATAGCGACAATTCTTTTGTCTGTATGTCTGATCGTACCATGTTTTTCTGTGATGGCGCTAGCTGCAAATGGTGTGATATTCTTTTCTGATCTTGAGACAAGTGTCGGGGATGAATTTACGATCACAGGTACAGCAGTTGTCAGCGGAGATGTAATCGGAGACGCGACGATTCATATGACTTACGATCCTTCTTATATGCGATTTGAAGAGGGAGACGGAGTGAATGCAGACACGGATGGTAATCTGACATTTAAAGGTTCAGGTGACGGAAGCAGTGACCGGATTGAGTTCACGATGAAGTTCCAGGCTCTCCAGGAAGGAAGTACAAGACTTGAACAGGGAGATGCGACGGTTACAGACAGCGCTGGATCAAGTGTGGCATGTGAAGAAGGATATGCGGATGTTACGATCGGAGCAGGAGATCCGAGCAAGATCAAGGATGTTGCGAGTGGAACAAGTGTTACGATTGATGGTCAGGAGTATACCTTATCCGGTGATTTCTCAGACAGCATGATTCCAGCTGGATTTACAGCAGGAGAGATTACTTATAATGATTCGACGTATAAAGGTGCTGTGCAGGAAAAGACAGGACTTCAGATGGCTTACCTGGTAGACGGTGATGGAAAAGGCGATTTCTGGATGTATGATTCATCTGACAGCAGCTTCTCACCGGCAGAACAGGTTGTGATTTCAGATACTTATTCTATCGTAATTTTTGATGCAGGCAGTAAAGTGTCTATGCCATCAAAGTATGCAAAAGGAAATCTGGAGATCAACGGCAAGACTTTTGAAATCTGGGATGAACCGGACCGCGATGGTTTCTATGTATTATATGCAGTAAATAATGACGGTGAAGAATCCCTCTATTTATATGACTCTGTAGAGCATACTTATCAGAGAATGGAGACTCCGAAGTCTGCGACTACACCGGATAAGAAGAGTGCAAGCAAGTTTGACGCAATTTTAGAAAAGATTTCCGATCATCTGATCTGGTTTGTAGCAGCGGCAGCAGTTATCGTTATTCTTCTGGTAATCTTCCTTCTTGTTTCCGTTGTGAAGTTACATAACCGCAACAGAGAGTTGGATGATCTGTATGATGAATATGAACTGGACGATGAGCCGCAACGTAATCCGGTAAAACCGATCCAGCCTGTTAAGGCAGAAAAGAAATCACAGTTCAAAAAGAGACAGGATGATGATTTCGAAGATGATTATGACGACTTCGATGATGATTATTATGATGATGACTTCGACGATGATTATGATGACGAAGGAATAAGTGATGATACTCGCAGCGTTGATGAGTTTGATGACTATTTTGATGATGACGACTTTGATTCGTTCGATGATTATAATATCAAGAAAGAAAAGCGTAAAAAAGGTGATACTTTCGAAATGGATTTTATTGATCTGGATTAAAGAGAAAGGCGGGGATGACGATTGTTATTCCCGCTTATTCTTTACAAAAAGTCCCATATTTGCTACAATGTAACGAAAAGAGTAAAATTTATTTTCGCAAAAAAGACTGGAGGATATAGATAAATGTGTGGAATCGTAGGATATGTTGGATCGCAGCAGGCGGCTCCGATCTTACTGGATGGACTGTCAAAGCTGGAGTATCGTGGATATGATTCAGCAGGACTTGCTGTTCGTAATGGAACAGAAGAGACAGAAGTTATCAAGGCGAAAGGCCGTTTGAAAGTACTGTTTGAGAAGACAAATGGTGGTGCAGCCGTTCCGGGAACCTGTGGAATCGGTCACACCAGATGGGCAACACACGGGGAACCGTCAGAGAACAATGCGCATCCGCATATGAGTGACGATGGCAATGTAGTTGCTGTACACAACGGTATTATTGAAAACTATCAGGAGTTAAAGAACAAGCTGCTCCGCAAAGGATATACATTCTACTCTGAGACGGATACAGAGGTTGCTGTTAAGCTGATCGATTATTATTATAAAAAGTATGAAGGAACACCGGTAGATGCGATCAACCATTCCCTGGTCCGCATTCGTGGATCTTATGCGCTTGCTGTGATGTTCAAGGATTATCCGGAAGAAATTTATGTGGCAAGAAAAGACAGTCCGATGATTCTTGGCGTAGGAGATGGAGAGAGTTTTATTGCATCAGATGTGCCGGCTATTTTGAAATATACAAGAAATGTATACTATATTGGCAACCTGGAGATGGCAAAGGTCAGCAAAGAGGAAATTACCTTCTACAATCTGGACGGAGAAGAGATCCAGAAAAAAATGAAAACTGTTGACTGGGATGCAGAAGCAGCTGAAAAAGCCGGTTATGAGCATTTTATGATGAAAGAGATCCATGAGCAGCCAAGAGCGGTTAAGGATACTCTGAATTCTGTATTAAAAGACGGAAAGTTTGATCTGACAGATATCGGATTAGCGGAAGAGGATATCCGGAGAACAAGCCAGATTTACATTGTAGCATGTGGTTCTGCTTACCATGTAGGTATGGTGGCACAGTATGTGATCGAGGATCTGGTGAAGATTCCTGTTCGTGTGGAGCTGGCTTCTGAATTCCGTTACCGTAAGCCAATTCTGGATCCAAATGGTCTGGTGATCATTATCAGCCAGTCAGGAGAGACCGCAGACAGTCTTGCAGCGCTCCGTGAGACAAAAGCGCAGGGAATCCGTACACTTGGAATTGTCAATGTAGTCGGATCTTCTATTGCAAGAGAAGCGGATAAGGTATTCTATACTCTTGCAGGACCGGAGATCTCTGTGGCAACAACGAAAGCGTACAGTACACAGCTGATGGCTTCTTACATCCTTGCAATTGAGTTTGCCAAAGTAAAAAATACAATCACTGAAGAGCAGTATGAAAATTATATTGCTGAATTACAGGCAATTCCGGAGAAGATTGAAAAGATTATTGAAGATAAAGAAAGAATCCAGTGGTTTGCAGCAAAGCAGGCAAACGCAAAGGACGCATTCTTTGTCGGACGTGGAATTGATTATGCAATCTGTATGGAAGGCAGCCTGAAGATGAAAGAGATCAGTTACGTTCATTCAGAGGCATATGCAGCGGGAGAACTCAAGCACGGAACCATTTCTCTGATAGAGGATGGAACGCTTGTGATCGGTGTGCTGACACAGCCGGAATTATATGAAAAGACGATCAGCAACATGGTAGAATGTAAGAGCCGTGGAGCATATCTGATGGGACTTACAACTTATGGCAATTACAGCATTGAGGATACTGCTGATTTTGTGGTTTACATTCCGAAGACAGATGAGCATTTTGAGGCATCGCTTGCAGTGATTCCGCTGCAGCTGATGGGATATTATGTATCCGTTGCAAAGGGACTGGATGTAGATAAGCCGCGTAATCTGGCAAAATCTGTAACGGTTGAATAAAGTGATGCAGGAAGTTCCAGCGGAATTTCCTGTTGAATAAACGAGATGAACGACATAAAAATGTGCCGTTCATCTTTTTTTTCATATTTTATCACACTTTCATCACAATTATAGGCTAAACTCTTAACTATAGAAAAGGAAAAGAAAGGAGTCTTGAATGATGGACAATCAGTACAATTATTACAGACCAGATTCAGATGAAAATAGAGGAGCAGGCAATCAGCAGGGATTCGGAGCAGGACCGCAGCAGAATCCGAAAGCTCCAAAACCGAAAAAAGGTTACGCAAAGAAAGTCGCACTTGTTGTAGGTGCTGCAGTATTATTTGGAGCAGTCGGCGGTGTGACGATGCAGGGAACCAGTTATCTGACTGGTAAGCTGCTTGGAAAGAATACAAAGAGTACCGTAGGCACAACAAAGACTGTATCGAACGCAAAGCTTACAACATCTACCAGTACAGTGACATCTGATGTATCAGATATCGTTGAAAATACACTTCCGTCAATTGTTTCTATTACCAATATGAGCGTACAGGAAGTACAGAATTTCTTCGGAGGAATCAGCCAGCAGGAGAGTGAAAGCGCCGGATCCGGTATCATCATCAGCCAGAATGATTCAGAACTCTTGGTTGTTACCAATAACCATGTTGTAGAAGGAAGCGATACACTTACTGTTACATTTAATGATGGTAACAGCGTGGAAGCGCAGATTAAAGGAACAGACTCCGCAAGGGATCTTGCAGTCGTAGCCGTTCCGCTTGATAAAATTTCAGACGATACAATGAATGCGATTAAGGTTGCAACACTTGGAGATTCAGATTCTCTGAAGGTTGGAGAACCTGCTATTGCAATCGGTAATGCACTTGGCTATGGACAGTCTGTTACAACTGGTATCGTCAGTGCAACCGGACGAACAATTGATGGATTTGACGGAGAATACATCCAGACAGATGCAGCAATCAACCCTGGTAACAGTGGTGGAGCTCTTCTGAATGCAAATGGTGAGGTAATCGGTATCAACTCTGCAAAGATCAACAGCTCGGCAGTAGAGGGTATGGGATTTGCGATTCCGATTTCTGATGCAAGTGATGTTATCCAGAATCTGATGAATAAAGAGACAAGAAGCAAGGTTTCAGATGAAGAAAGAGGATATCTTGGAATCAAGGGATACGATGTATCTGAAGAAGGTGCACAGATGTACAATATGCCGACCGGTGTTTATGTCAAAGAGGTTATGAGTGGTGGCGGAGCTGAGAAGGCCGGTCTTACAAAAGGATCGATCATTACTGGTTTTGAGGGAAGTTCCATCAGTGGTATGAGCTCTCTTCAGGAACAGCTTCAGTATTATAAAGCCGGAGAAGAGGTAACGCTTACCGTACAGATCCCGGATAAGAATGGTGAATATACAGAGAAAGATATCAAGGTTACACTTGGTAAAAATTCATAAAATGATGTGAACACGCCGTTTTATGGGAGTATGAGGTGTTCGAGGATTGCGGGAATTGCATAGCAATGGAGCAATCCGGTTACATCATAAAATACTAAAGAAAGATGCCGTCAGATCAGAAATGGTCTGGCGGCATTATTGATGTTACGACCTGTTTGAAACGGAAACGGACATCAGATTATACCGGATGCAAAAGTCAGAACCCTTTTTAAAAAATTACCATACAATAATATTGCAGATATAAGAAAGGGGAGTCAAAACAATGCAAAATTGCAGAAATAATAATCCATATATGAGACGTGCAAATTGTGGATGTGGCAATAATAACAATAGCTGTAATAGTAATTCATGTATGGCGAACAATGATGGAAGAAATCTATCGATGTCAGCACCTGTTTACCGAGAACGATCTGGATGTAGCGACCGGGACGATGCGTTGGATGGAATGTCGATCGCAATGGCTTATGTGCCATGGCAGAGTTGGAGACACATTTACGAAGCCGGAAAAGGATTCCACAGAGGAACCATATTCGAAGAGTTTGATCTTCCGTTTAAGGGGAAAGGAGGATGTAACGCATGAATGAAATGCCAAATTCCAAACCTTGCAGAAAAGATCTCCTGATGCAGATTGGTCATGCGAGCTTCGCGGTAGATGATGTGAAGCTTTATCTGGACACTCATCCTCGTGATCAGGAAGCGCTGGACTTTTTTTATGAATATAATAAAAAAAGGAACCAGTTGTTGAAAGAATATGCAAAATATTATGGACCACTCACAGTAGATACCGCTGTTCCTTCCTGCTCAGACAGATGGAACTGGATCAATGAGCCATGGCCGTGGCAGGAAGGAGGGTGTTAGTTTATGTGGAATTATGAAAAACGTTTACAATATCCCGTAAAAATTACCCAGACCAATCCGAAGATGGCCCAGGTAATCATCAGTCAGTTCGGTGGACCGGATGGAGAATTAGCTGCGTCCATGCGTTATTTATCACAGAGGTACACCATGCCGTACAAAGAAGTGACAGGAATTTTAACCGATATTGGCACAGAGGAACTTGCCCACATGGAAATGATATGTGCCATTGTTTAC
>ENA-OPAC01000523-OPAC01000523.1-human-gut-metagenome-genome-assembly--contig:-NODE-523-length-21425-cov-4.965419_pt1 | contig 21425 bp, 19 predicted proteins | sample MGYA00241052_ERZ501420 | MGnify/ENA primary metagenome ERZ501420 (study PRJEB25962, sample SAMEA2042513) | human gut metagenome | biome: human gut; feature: human-associated habitat; material: faeces... | reverse complement strand
TCACAAGGGTGGAACGATCGTTCCACATTCGTGAAACGGTAAAAATACAAGCAGAAATACCTATAATTTTAGCGATTAAGAATAAACTCATCAAGGATTTTCTCAGATCTTGTTCACTTATCACAATTATTCTCTACCTTTACTCTAAAATTACTAACAAAGAAATAAATCATGAAGAAATTCGTAAGTGCTGCCTTGTGTGCCATCATGCTGATGGCCTGTAGCGGAAAAAAGACACAGCAACCGGCCGAAACGGCTCAACCGGCCTCATCATTGCAAATCGAATGGGCTACATTCAACATACGATTAGATAATCCGGGCGATAGCCTCAACAACTGGCAGTATAGGAAAGATACTGTTTGCAAATATATCCTCGCCAAGAAGTTGGATATCATCGGTATGCAGGAAGTTCTGCACAATCAGTTGGAAGATCTGAAAGCAGGTTTACCGAATTACGCCGCTATCGGTGTTGGACGTGAAGACGGGAAAGAAAAAGGAGAGTATTCGCCTCTGTTCTATCGGTCAGATAAATATGAAGTACTTGAAAGTAATACATTCTGGTTGTCGCAATATCCGGATAGTGCCGGCTTCATCGGTTGGGACGGCGCCTGCACCCGCATTGCCACTTGGGCCAAGTTTAAGGATAAGGCGACAGGTAAGATTTTCATGGGGGTGAATACCCATTTCGATCATGTTGGAGTTGAAGCCCGCCGCGAAAGCGCCCTGCTGATCATCAAAAAGATCAAGGAGATTGTAGGAGACCAACCAGCTGTTGTGACAGGCGACTTCAATGTAAACGACCAGTCTGAAGCCTATCAGACAATTACAACCAACGAATTTGTCCTGAAAGACGCTTATAAGATGACAGATCAGAAGACAGGACCAAACTATACTTTCCATGACTTCGGCCGCTATCCAATGGACAAGCGAGAAAAGATCGACTTTATTTTTGTTACTCCCCAAATCAAGGTATTAAATACAGAAATATGTCAGAATCCGGAGACAAAAACAGGTTACTTGAGCGATCATAACCCACACATGGCTCTCTTGGAATTCTAAGTCAATTCTTTCCTACATAAAAATGCACCCGTAAATCCGTTTCCTTTATCCGAAAGACAGATTTACGGGTGCATCTTTTATCGTTCAATTCCCCAAACGATGAAAGAGAATTATTTCCTTCCTTTATATATAAACAAGGCCAATACAGCCAAGGTGATGACCGAAGCAATCACAATCGATAATGTGTAAGGAAGACCAAAACCTTCAGGAGCGACAAAGATATAAGTAGAACAAACCATTGTCATGAACAGGGCCGGAATCAGGGTTACGATATATAACTTACCTTCCTGACGCAGATAAACCGACAAAGCCCACAGAGTGAAAACAGCCAATGTCTGGTTTGTCCAGGCGAAATAACGCCAGATCATATCAAAGCCCGCCTGATCTTTCAAGGAATAAACCAGGATGGCGATGGAGATTAAGAAAAGAGGAACAGAGATCAGCAAACGCTTAGCCATGCTCTTCTGCTCCATTTTCAAGAAATCAGCGACAATCAGGCGAGCCGACCGGAAAGCCGTATCACCCGAAGTAATCGGAGCTGCAATCACACCTAAAACAGCTAAGACACCGCCAACTGCTCCCAACCAGTTTTTCGTAATTGAATCAACAATAACAGCCGCATTGTTTTCTTCCATCCCGTTTTCATGGAAAAAGTAAGTGGCAGCTGCCGCCCAGATCAAGGCTACAATTCCTTCTGTAATCATGGCTCCATAAAAGACAGGATAAGCATGTTTCTCACTCTTCAGGCAACGGGCCATCAATGGACTTTGAGTCGCATGAAAACCGGAAATAGCTCCACATGCTATACTTACGAACATAATTGGGAAAATAGGTAATCCTTGCGGATGAGTATTGGCAAAGCCATCTGTAAACTCAGGCAAATCCGGATGATGTACATACAGCATCACAAAGATTCCAACTGCCATAAACAGAAGGGCGATGGCAAACAACGGATAAACCTTTCCGATAATCTTATCGATTGGCAACAGAGTTGCCAGTACATAATACAGAAAGATCACAATAATCCAAAACATGGTATCAAGAGATTCAGGTGTAAGACTGGCTAATAATCCGGCAGGACCAGCTACAAAGACAACGCCGACCAGAACCATCAAAACGATCGTAAATGCACGCATGAACTGCTTGAAACGATCACCCAAATACATACCTACGATTTCAGGAAGACTGGCCCCATCTTTACGTAAAGATAAGAAACCGGCCAGGAAATCATGCGTGGCTCCAGCAAAAATACTTCCTAAAACAATCCAAAGAAACGAAGCCGAACCAAATTTAGCTCCCAGAATAGCACCGAAAATCGGGCCTAAACCGGCAATATTCAGAAACTGAATCATGAAAATCTTCCAGGTCGGAAGAGGCAGATAATCTACACCGTCTTGCTTGGCATAAGCAGGAGTTACACGTTTCGGATCCACACCAGCGATTTTCTCAATAAATTTTCCATAAACAAAATAGCCGACAATAAGGGCAATAAAACAACAAGTAAAAGAAATCATTTCATATAGTGTTTATAAATTAAAGTTAAGCTTGCTCAATTAGAAAAAGTGATGAAAATGCACACTGCATACACTTCCACCACTTTCTTCCCTATTTAATTTCCTCTATTAAGCCAATAAACGCTTTACGGCTTCAGAAATAGCACGGCCTTCGGCTTTTCCTGCCAATGCTTTTGAAGCAACGCCCATTACTTTACCCATATCTTTAGCGGTAGTAGCGCCCACTTCTGCAATAATCTTCTTTAGTTCGGCTTCCAATTCTTCCGCAGACATTTGCTTCGGTAAGTACTTTTCAAGAACAGCAACCTGAGCTAATTCTGCATCGGCCAAATCCTGTCGGCCTTGTCCTACATAAATAGCAGCTGAATCCTTTCCTTGTTTCACTAATTTCTGCAACAGCTTCAAAGCATCTGCATCCGCTAATGTATCATTCGCTCCCGGAGCTGTTTTAGCTTCCAAAAATACTTTCTTTACATTTCTCAAAGTCTCAAGGGCAACTTTATCTTTTGCCTTCATTGCGTTTTTAATGTCTTCGCTGACTCTTTCAAACAAATCCATATCTATATTTATCTAAAACTGATCACTGAATTGGTATTATTATCCGATTTCTTATACGTTGTATTGGTAGTATTGGCAGATGAGAAAGTCGTATTTGTCTCCGGAGCATCAAATCCGCCACCACGACGCAACTGGTTGATTTTCCGTATATCCCGATTATATGTTGGAGAATCTTCCAGCATGACTATCAAGGTATCATCATCCAGCTCATCGGCAGTCAGTGTTACCACTTCAACCTGCGAGCGCAGGCGATTTACCGAATAGCCATATTTCTTCATCAAATTCCGTTCAGACTCTTCACGGGCACGGCGTTCGGCTTCCATCCGTTGTTCTTCTTCCGTACGCAATTCCTGAGCAGCCCGGTGTTGTTGTGCCATTTCCGGAATATCATCCAGACCAAATCCTGTTGCCAGAATCGTAATTTTAATCTTGTCGCCTAATGTATCATCAAAGGCAAATCCCCATTTTACACGGAACTTCGTACGGAAACGAGCCATAAATTTATGAACCTCGCCCATTTCATCAATACGGAATTCATTATCGTGACTTGAATAAATATTGAACAATATACGCTGTGCATTATAAACATCGTTATTATTCAAGAGCGGAGAACTCAAAGCCTGATCAATAGCCTGCTGCAAACGGCCTTCTCCTTCACCATAGCCATTACTCATCAGGGCAACGCCACCATCTTTCATGGTTGTCTTCACATCGGCAAAGTCCAAGTTCTGAACACCTCTGATCGTAATGATTTCAGCAATGCTCTTTGCAGCAATAGTCAAAGTTTCATCCGCTTTCGCATAAGCCTTAGAAGCACTCATGCCAATATCGGAATAAATCTCACGAACCCGTTCATTATTGATAACCAGCAGTGCATCTACATTCTTTGAGATCTCTTCTACACCCAACAAAGCCTGAACAATCTTAAACTGACCTTCAAACTCAAAAGGTATTGTCACGATACCAACCGTCAAGATTCCCATTTCTTTTGAAACTCTGGCAACTACAGGAGCAGCTCCCGTACCAGTTCCACCACCCATACCAGCTGTAATAAAAGCCATTCTTGTACCATCGCTCAACATCTGACGGATCTCTTCCTCGCTTTCTTCCGCAGCTGCACGGCCACGTTCCGGCTGATCACCAGAACCTAATCCACAGGTAGTTGTTCGTCCCAACAATAACTTCACCGGAACATCTGAGCCATTTAATGCCTGCTGATCTGTATTACATAAAGCAAATGAAACATTATGTATGCCTTCCTTATACATATTGGTGACAGCATTACCACCACCACCGCCAACACCGATTACCTTAATAATAGCATCTGGATTTGTCGGAATATTTAAGTTTATCAAATTGTCGTCCATTATGTTCTTGTGTTATTAGATTTCACCATTAAATAAATCGCCCGCTGTTGAATCGGCTTTCTTCTTCAATTTTTCCCACCAGCTGATCTTCTCCTTCTGAGGAGGATTTACAGTTTGTCCCTGATTCGGATTAGGCTGAGAAGTTTGTTTCTGAGATTGAGTTTGATTATCCTGACGATACGAAGTTTCATTACCAAACCTTACAGAATTAACTGGGTCGTTCTTCGGAGCAACCGGTTCTTCCTCCTGTACTTTTGGCTGTACATGCGTTACTTTAGGTTCGGCTTTAGGTTCCTGGCGTAGTGCGCAATTTTCCTTTCCATGCAGCAACAGAGCAACAGCTGTCGTAAATTCCGGATTATTGGCAATCATTTCAACACTGCTATCTATCGTTCCTTTACGGATTAATGGATAATGCACTTCCATATCAAAACATTCACTGACAGCTTCCCGCAAATTACTTAAAGCAGAACCACAACCTGCAATAGTAACAGAAAAACCTGGCTCTTTAGCAACACCAGCATCTTCCACACGAGCATATGCGTTCTTAACAATTTCACGAGAACGGGCTTCTATAATTTCATTCAAGTCGGCCAACGACATTTCCTGAGACCGGTAATCGTCCATTTTATTGATCTCTATCTTCTGCTGTTCCTTATCCCTGTCTAACGGAAGCGCACTGCCATAAGTTCGTTTCAATCGTTCGGCTTCCATTTCAGAAACCCGTAAAGACATGATATCACGCGTGATCAAACCTGCGCCCAACGGGACTACAGTCAAAGCCACCAGACGTCCATTCTTGAATATGGTCACAGAAGTAACACCTGCCCCAAAATCAATCAGGATGGCACCTTGTTTATCAGCTGGAGTTAAAATCAAATCAGCCAAAGCCAACGGAGCAACAATAATTCCGGCTATGGGCAATTTAATCCGATCTGCAATGTTCGTCATGATAGAACGGCGGATCGTTGGTTGCGCTACGATTAATTTGTATCGTGCTTCAATCCGGGAGCAGGAAATTCCTAACGGTTCGCTTTCCTCTTTTCCATCCAATAAATAAACCGGAGATGTCACTTCCAACACATCCAGCAAAGAAGGTTGATAAGCCCTGCATTCATCTTCCAACTGTCTCAATACAGCCGAAGTAACTTCGCCTTCAGCACCTAACACTTTCGATACTGTATGATCAATCGTCCGAATAGATTTGGATCCAACGCCGATATATATTTTGCCAATCTTACTACCACCTAATTTATTCTCTAACTTCAAGATCAGGCGTTTTATTTTATTGGCTGTTTCCTCAACGTTATATACACATCCTCTGCGAATGCAGGATTCTGATTTTTCTACATCATAGGCTATAATTGAAAGAACGCCATTTTCGTTCTTCGTTCCCACCATTCCAACCAGATGGGATGTGCCTAAGTCTATTACCGCTATAAAGTCTGTGTATGTCATATATCTATTATCTTTTAATACAAACAATCTGGTTTTTATACTTCAAGTTTATCTCACTATATTTATCCCAACCAACTTTTGGAATAGCCTGTTCATAAAAGAGCCGCAAATTTTCCAACTTTGTCAGATAATCATCAAATGATCCCAAAATAACTTTGTGATTACCTACACGTGGAATCAACTCTACATCATTATCGGCATCTACATAAATCTGCCCTATCCAGTCATTCCAGAAATCATCTTCCTGTAAAAAGAGAGCGAACTTATATAAATCTCCCAAAGCAAGTTTCTCATCTATTTGTCCGCTTGCTACCAGAACATGGGCTACATAATGCCGGCTCAGAGGCATTACACTGCCCAAATTATCTACATAATAGTTGCCAGCCGGACTATTAATCCGCAAGATAGGCATTTTCTGTTCAATCTCCAACTTAATTATCCGAGAAGGTGTCTTATAGGCCTCAACTTTTGAGATCATATTATTACTCAACAACTTTTCTTCAATTTTCTCGGTATTAATTTCGCTCATTGGAGTCTTTACCGGATATAATTTTGCCTGTTTTAGCAAATAAACCAAATCACCTTCTGTCACAAAATGCTTTTCCAAACTATCACGCAGAACGATCTCTAGGCCTTCACACAATCCGTCTTCTTTAAAATCCCGAAAAATGAAGGCTACGACCAGCACATAGCAGGACAACAATGCGGCTAATATGATAGATAAAACTCGAATCACCGTTTCTCCAATATTTGTTTTACAGGCTCAACCAACCGATCTATATTTCCGGCTCCGAGCATAAGTACAACTTGAAAATCTGCTGCTTCTTTTTTCACCAAATCCAACAGTTCTTCTTTCTTAATCATTCGCTTCTTCTTCAGAGTTACCTGATCAAAGATAAGCTGTGACGTTACTCCAGGAATAGGTTCTTCTCGAGCCGGATAAATATCCAATAATATCAACTCATCTAATAAAGAAAGACTAGCGGCAAAATCAGCAGCAAAGTCCCTCGTACGCGTATACAAATGTGGCTGAAATATACCGGTTATCTTTTTATCCGGATACAGCTCTTTCACCGACTGGATACTTGCTTTCAGTTCAGCCGGATGGTGTGCATAATCATCCAATAAAACGATATCATTCCTCTTCAAATGAAAGTCAAAACGTCTGACCGGACCTGCAAAGGAAGCCATTCCTCTTTTGATTTCTTCATCAGTGACACCATTTAATTGGGCAAGAGCCATTGCTGCAACTCCGTTTTCTATATTAACCTTAACCGGAACTCCTAATTTTACATCTTCAATACAGCCCGTGGGAGTCACAAAGTCAAATACTATATCACCATTACCTATACGAATATTACGGGCAAAGAAATCAGCCTCTTCTGTAGCTGAATATGTATAAAGCTTAGCGCCTTTGGGCAAACGTGGCTGAAGCTGTAAACCTTTTTTCATAACTAAACAGCCGTCTGGACGAATCAAGGAGGTAAAATGTTCAAAGCTTTCCCGATAGGCTTCTGGTGTCCCATAAATATCCAAATGATCAGGATCAACGGCTGTAATTACTGCCATAAAAGGATTTAACCAATGAAATGAACGATCAAATTCATCCGCCTCAATCACCGCCAAATCACTTTTATCCGAAAGCATTAAATTACTATTATAATTCTTCAGAATTCCACCAAGGAAAGCATTACAATCCACATGCGACTGTTTCAGTAAATGTGCCAACATGGACGAAGTGGTTGTCTTACCATGCGTACCCGCCACACACAAGCCTCTTTCTGATCTCGTAATTTCACCTAAAACTTGAGCTCGCTTCATCAAGGTAAAACCATTTTCTCTGAAATAGTTCAATTCTGCATGTGTTTCAGGAATTGCCGGGGTATAAACAACCAATGTAGAATCAACCTGTTTACAGTCCGCAGGAATCAACGCTACATCATCCATATAATGTATACGAATACCCTCATTAATCAATGCTGCAGTTAAATCAGAAGGAGTCTTGTCATAACCCGCAACATGTTTGCCTTTCGCCTCAAAATAACGGGCCAAAGCACTCATTCCGATTCCTCCAACACCTACGAAATAAACAGATGTAATCTTTTGCATCTCCATAATTCTATCCTCTATACTAACGATTCAAAATTACGATTTTCTTTCTATTATTTTCATAATTTCATCGACAATTTGTTCTGCGCTATGAAAATGAGCCATTTTCCCAATCTGCTGTGATAAAGAAGATAGTCTATCGTCGTCATGGATCAACGATAAGGCCGTATCTACTAATTTTTGCGGAGCATCTTTGTCTGTAACCATCACGGCCGCCCGATTATTAACTAAAGCCAGAGCATTCTTTGTCTGATGATCTTCCGCTACGTTAGGAGAAGGAACCAATACTACCGGTTTCTTCAATATACATAATTCTGAAATAGAACTGGCCCCAGCTCTTGATATAACCAAATCTGCCGCAGCATAAGCAAAATCCATACGTGAAATAAAATCGGAGCACCAAACCGGTATTCCCCGATAAGCCTTCAAATGTCTAATTGCTTCTTCATGATAGTAACGCCCAGTCTGCCATATCAGCTGTACATCAGATGCAAAGAATTTATCTAAATCACCTTGGATGCTCTGATTAATAGTACGAGCGCCCAAACTTCCACCTACAACTAAAACCGTCTTCTTCTCCGGCGAAAGGCCAAAGAAATTCAAAGCTTCTTCTCTTTTTCCCCGAGCTTCCTCCAAATCCTGACGAACAGGATTTCCGGTCACAACAATCTTTTCAGCTGGGAAAAATTTATCCATGCCTTCATAAGCAACACAAATTCGGTCCGCTTTCTTCGCTAATAATTTATTGGTAACTCCAGCATAAGAATTCTGTTCCTGAATCAATGTTGGAATACCTAAAGATGAAGCCATCCAAAGCGTAGGTCCACTGGCATATCCGCCAACCCCAACAGCAATGTCCGGTTGAAAATCCCGAATTGTATTCTTTGCCAAGGATAAACTTCTCAACAGGCAACGAACTACTTTTATGTTGTTTAGCAAATGAGATCGATCAAATCCTTTTACAGGTAAGCCAACAATCTCGTATCCGGCTGCAGGAACTTTATCCATCTCCATCCGATCTTCTGCTCCCACAAAAAGGATCTGTACGCCCGGAATTCTTTTCTTTAACGTGTTAGCAATAGATATAGCAGGAAAGATATGACCTCCCGTACCACCACCACTGATGATTACTTTATATTGTTTCATGATTATATTTTTGTTGCGTTCATTCTGAAAGCTGTTCTTTTTTCCCCGAGTCGACATCCGGAACCCAATTATCTATTTCTTCCTTCGAAACTCCAGGCAATGTCGTTTCAGAAGTTTCCTGTTTTTCCTCCGGAAGTTGATCCTCCTCATTACCGATGTTTGCGCCAAAACGGCTAACACTTAATATAATACCAATATAGACACAGCTAATAACCGTAGAAGTTCCTCCTCGACTAATTAATGGTAAAGGTTGACCTGTCACCGGAAAGACTCCAACTGCCACCGCCATATTCACTAATGCTTGAGTAACAATAAGCAGGCCACAGCCCAGCACCAGGAATTTAGGGAACAAAGTATGACATCTTCGGGCTATCATCGCTACACGGATCAATAAGGCCAAGTAAAGAAACAAGACGAAAAAGCCCCCAACCAGGCCCATCTCTTCAATGATAATAGCATAAATAAAGTCAGAATAGGCCTGTGGCAAAAAGTCACGCTGCTGCCCGTGTCCGGGCTTTTTCCCTAATAAACCTCCTTGGGCAATAGCTATTTTTGCATGATCCTCCTGATAATGCTCATCGTCCAAAGTCAATACCTTACCTTCTTTCGTATCCAAACGATCATCAGAAGAAGAAAACCGTTCAATACGTGCTTTCCACGTATGAAAACGATTCGGCATGTAATTCATAATCGAATCTGGAGTCACAAATAAGACTGTCAACAACAGAACCAAAGCTGCCACACAAACACCCAGCAATTTAAATATCCGTAGAATCTTAATTTGCCCGATAAACATCATCATCACCATAATCGTAAAAAGAAGTATTGCTGTTGATCCATTATTGAAGAAAATGAATCCACAAGCCAAACCTATTCCGATCAGGATATATTTAAACATCTGAGCATCTGTCAGCTTATCTCGCTTACTTAATACTAAAGCCATATAACAGACAGCAGACAATTTAGCCACCTCAGAAGGCTGAAACCGTATTCCTAAAATTTCCAACCACCGAGGCTCTCCATTAATTTCAACACCGACAAAGGGAGTTATAGCCAATAAAAAAATGGCAATTGGAAGGAAAAGGCCAAAACCGATAAAGACTTTATAAGGAAGATTGTGTAATATCAATACTCCGGCAAAACCCATCAGCAGAAAAGAAGCATGGCGAATAATCGGCATCCAATAGTTCGCATTTCTATAGGCAATCGTACTGGTTGCACTAAACACCTCTATCACCGAGATCAAACACAGGAACATGAATATCACCCAAATGACACGGTCTCCTTTAAATAATCTACTCGCCAAATCCATAATCAGCTCCTTTCAAATCAAATCTTATAAATTACGAACACAGGCCTTAAACTGATCCCCCCGATCTTCATAACAAGTAAACAAATCGAAGCTTGCACAACATGGGGAGAGTAGTACCGTATCACCTTTCTGAGCCAAACGATAAGCTTTATTCACGGCTTCTTCCATTGAACCAGCATCTTCTATCTGATTAATCTTACCATCAAAGAATGTGTGCAACTTCCGGTTATCAACCCCCAAAAAGATTAAAGCCCGCACTTTTTCTTTTACCAAAGCTTCTATTTCCGTATAGTCGTTCCCTTTATCAGTACCACCTAAGATCAGAACGACCGGAGTCTTCATCGACTGCAAGGCATACCAACAAGAATTGACGTTTGTCGCTTTTGAATCATTGATATAATCCACACCACGCACACGGGCAACTTTTTCTAAACGATGTTCAACGCCTGCAAAGTTCTTCAAAGAAGCACGGATCTTATCATCATGAATATCCATGATCTTCGCAGCGATAGTTGCAGCTAATGAATTATACAAATTATGCTTACCTGTCAACGCTAATAAATCTTGTTCCATTGTAAAAGTTCCGTTTTCTGATTCTACAATAATTTGGTTGTTTTCCACATACCCCTTTGTGCCTTCTTCATGCGTTTCAGCAAAAGGGTAAAGAGTAGCTTTCGGATTATGCTTCTTGATTTCTCTAGCAATAATCGGGTCGTCATTCCAAAAGATGAAAGCATCTTTTTCCGTCTGATTCTGTATTATACGGAACTTTGCATTAACATAATTCTGCATTTCATAGTTATAACGATCCAAATGATCAGGAGTTATATTTAGCAGAATAGCAATATCGGCCTTAAAATTATACATATTATCCAACTGGAAGCTGCTTAACTCTATCACATATACTGGATGAGGATTTTCTGCGACCTGCAGAGCCAGGCTGTTGCCTACATTCCCAGCCAGGCCGGCATCCACACCAGCTTCTGTCAATAAATGATGAGTCAACAACGTTGTCGTTGTTTTTCCATTACTGCCAGTAATACATATCATCTTCGCATCTGTATAACGACCCGCAAATTCAATTTCCGAAATAATAGGTGTTCCCTGTGCCTTCAGTTTCTGAATAATAGGAGCCTTATCCGGGATTCCCGGGCTCTTGATCACTTCATCGGCATTCAAGATGTCAGACTCCGTATGATGTCCTTCTTCCCAGCAAATGGCATGGGCATCCAGCAGCTCTTTATATTTGGGCTTGATACCAGAAAGATCAGATACAAAAACGTCAAAACCTTCCTTTTTTGCCAAGACAGCAGCACCTGCGCCACTTTCTCCAGCTCCCAATACAACAATTCTCTTACTCATCTTTATCTCATCTTTAACGTAACAATCGTAATAACGGCCAGAATAATACCGATTAACCAAAAGCGAACTACAATCTTCGACTCCGGCACTTTATTCAAAGGCTTTTGTATTAATGCCTGAATACCAGCATTACCTGCTTTCTGAAAATGATGGTGTAAGGGCGCCATCTTAAAGATTCGTCGTCCTTCTCCATACTTTTTCTTCGTATATTTAAAATAGAAAGTCTGCATGATGACAGACAAACTTTCCACCAAAAAGATTCCACATAAAATGGGGATTAACAATTCTTTCCGGATAATAATAGCAAACACCGCTATAATACCACCCAATGTCAAACTTCCCGTATCACCCATAAATACCTGAGCAGGATATGCATTATACCACAAGAACCCAATGGTCGCTCCAATAAAGGCGGAAGCAAATACAGTCAGTTCTTCTGCCCCAGGAATAAACATGATATTCAGAAATGAGGCAAACTGGAAATGCGACGACATATAAGCCAAAATACCTAAGGCTACTCCTATAATAGCAGATGTACCCGCCGCCAATCCGTCTAATCCGTCTGTCAAATTAGCACCATTAGAAACAGCCGTCACTACAAAGATTACCATAGCGACAAACACAATCCAAGCAGCTTCCTGTTTATATTTACCGGCCCAATCGACCAACATCGCATAATCGAAATTATTGTTCTTAACAAACGGAATGGTCGTCTTGGTAGATTTCTTTTCTAATGTATGAAATTTTACTGTTTCAATCACATTATCATGACGGACTTCCATATTTTCTTTGATGACCACATCCGGACTCAAGAACAATACCAGACCAACTATCAATCCCAAACCAACCTGCCCAACGATTTTGAACCGTCCATGCATTCCTTCTTTATTCTTCCGAAATACCTTAATATAGTCGTCGGCAAAACCTAATGCTCCTAACCAAAGAGTAGTAACCAGCATAAGTAATACATAAATATTACTTAACCGAGCACATAATAAGGTAGGAATCAATATTGCAATAATAATGATAATTCCTCCCATAGTAGGCGTACCTTTCTTACTATACTCTCCTTCAAGTCCTAAGTTTCGGATCGTCTCTCCGATCTGTAAATATTGCAACCGATCAATAATTTTCCGACCTATAGCCGTTGATATAAACAAAGACAATATCAACGCCAATCCGGAACGAAACGACACATACTTAAACATGCCCGCTCCCGGAAAATCCAACTGATCCAAATAATTAAACAAATAATACAACATGTCCTTTTATGCTTGTTGATTAGCAAACAAGTTTCTTACTATTTCCCGATCATCAAAATGATGCTTCACACCTTTCACTTCCTGATAATCTTCATGGCCTTTACCAGCTATCAAGATTACATCACCTTTCTGAGCCAGTTTCACTGCCGCTTTAATTGCCTGTTCACGATCCGTGATACACAGAGTCTTCTCCATGTCAGCCGAAGTTAATCCTGCCACCATGTCTTGTATGATTGCATCTGGTTCTTCAAAACGAGGATTGTCGGAAGTAAGGATAACCTGATCACTCAAACGAACGGCTTCTCTTGCCATCATCGGACGTTTTCCCTTATCCCGATTTCCTCCACATCCGACTACGGTAATTACTCTTCCATTACCATCCAGCACTTCATGAATACCATTCAATACATTTGTCAAAGCATCAGGTGTATGAGCATAATCGACAATCGCCGTGTATCCTTTAGGCGAACGGATGGTCTCAAATCTACCAGAGACAGAATGCAAAGTACTCAACACCACCAAAACCTCTTCCGGAGTTTTTCCCAATGTGACTGCGGCACCATAAACAGCTAGCAGGTTATAAGCATTAAAACGCCCTACAAAATGTACTGAGACTTCTCGATTATTAATCAGCAATTCAGTTCCATCAAAATGAGACTCCAATATTTTTCCCTTAAAATCAGCCAATGTACGCAACGAATAAGTCAGTTTTTTAGCTGCAGTATTCTGCAACATCACCATTCCCGACTTATCATCCAGATTGGTCAAGGCAAAAGCCGTTGCTGGCAGATCATCAAAGAATTTTTTCTTCGCCTTTAAATAATTCTCTACGGTCTTATGATAATCTAAATGATCGCGCGTCAGATTCGTAAAAATACCACCATTAAAAGAAAGACCGCTGATACGCTTCTGATCTATCGAGTGGGAACTAACTTCCATAAAAGCATACTCACAACCGGCTTCTACCATCCGTGCTATCAATGCATGAAGCGTTATTGGATCGGGAGTTGTATGTTCGGTCGGAATTGCTTCGCCATCCACATAATTACAAACTGTAGAAATTAAACCGGCCTTATGTCCCAATTTCCGAAACATCTGATATAATAAGGTAGCGATGGTCGTTTTTCCATTCGTGCCAGTAACACCCACCAAGACCAATTTGTCTGACGGATTACCATACCAGGCAGAAAGTAACTTACCAAGCGCTTCGGCAGAATCTTTTACCACCACGAATATACATTTATCATTCAAGCCTTGCGGTATTTCTTCACAGACAACAGCAACAGCCCCTTTCTCCAACGCTCCGGCAATATAGGTATGACCATCCACTGCCGTTCCCCGAACAGCAACAAATAGGAAGCCCGGTTCTATCCGACGGGAATCGGACTGAATTCCTGTAATTTCCGCTTGCGGATTTCCTGTTACTACAGGAGCATCCAATACTTGAATCAGTTTTTGTAATTCCATAGTCACTTCAATGTTAATAATATAGTTTGTCCTTTTGAAACACGACGTCCCGGAGGAATACTCTGAGCTGTCACACGACCGGCACCCGATACTGTAACCCGTAAACCTGCGGATTCCAATAAAAAGACAGCATCTTTCGCATCCATACCATAAACGGCCGGAACCAAACCGTTCCGAATCGTAACGTCTTCCAATACAATCCGGTTCCGTTCTTTGTCTCTTGTTGCCTTCACCCAGTCAGTTTCTGCACTGTCACTTACGAAAGCTATATCCAATTCATCCAGCACATTCTCAACAGCCCGTTTTTCTCCACCCTTAACTATTGGCAAAAAGACAGCTGTTGAATCGGGTTTCATATCATCAATTGGAATAGAGATATGGCTCGAATAAATCTTCTCGGCAATAGCCTTTACAACACCACCAGACATGGTTCCACCGGAAGGATACCCGATTCTTGGTTGACGAATCACGACTATACAGCTATACATCGGATCTTCAGCAGGAAAATAGCCGGCAAAAGCGACCTGATGTCCAGCCTGTCGGTATACGCCGCCCGAAGCAATCTGAGCCGTTCCTGTCTTTCCCGCTATCTGAATAATATCCGAATGCACGGCTTTTCCTGTACCCTGCTCAACTACCCCTACCAACATTTTCTGAATAATATGCAACGTATTCTCTGAACAAATTGAAGGGATTATAACACGCGGTGAGAATTTCTGCACAGTTTTTCCCCGATGCATAATTTCCTTGACGAAATAAGGTCGCATCATCGTTCCATTATTGGCAATTGCATTGTAAAATGCCAAAGTCGAAATCGGAGGAATTTGCGTCTCATACCCAAATGACATCCAAGGCAAAGTTGTCTTTGACCAATAATGATTCTTATCATCCGGCCGGCGAATCTTCGCCCGTCCTGCTCCAGGTATATCAATTTGCAGATCAGCATTCATACCAATACGATACAAGCCTTCTACGAATTTTGTCGGATTGTTTTCATATCCCTTCAGAATTGTCTTGGCCACACCGATATTCGATGAGTACCAGATAGCCTGTTCAACCGAGATCTTATGATATCCACCTTTATTCGCATTATGATCCGTCATACGGGATCCTTTATACATATATATACCATTTCCCGTATCAACGGTATCACCCGGTTGACAAACGCCGTCTTCCAAAGCGACCATGATAGACGCAACCTTGAATGTCGAACCTGGTTCCGTTTCATCAGCTACTGCATGATTCACCGTTTCTCCATACACGCCTTCCCGGATACGTCCCATATTGGTAATGGCCTTTATCTCTCCGGTCTTTACTTCCATAACGACCGCTGTTCCTGAAGCCGCATCAATCTTCTTCAGCATATCAAGTAAAGATTTCTCCGTGATATCTTGGATATCTATATCAATGGTTGAACGAATATCCATTCCCTCTTCCGGATCCTGTTCAATCACGTTTGTCCAACGGCCACCTATACGACGAACCGAGCTAACGCCAGGCTTTCCCCGCAATAATGAATCATATTGCAACTCCAGTCCGTTCTTTCCTTTCGTAACTCCAGAGGTATCTATCTCTCCGTAAACATCACCAATAGTACGGGCAGCCAAGGTTCCAAACGGTCGCTGCCTGTCAACCATCTCTTTTGTATAGAAGCCACTCTTAAAGCGATTCAAACGTAAGAACGAGAACTTCTTCATTTCCTTCAAGTCAGAATAAGACACTTTCGTGCACCGGATATTGGCGACTCTTCGACTTCAAACCCCGTAACAAATGACTTTTATAACCAGCAGGACTACGGTCTTTAAATTTACGAGACAAATAAATTGACAGCGAATCCAAACCATTCCGCTTAGAATATAAAAAGGTATCCAGCAAAAAGCCATCAGCTTTAAAATCCAGATATGTATAATAACGAGGCACACTTGTAGCCATCAGCTTCCCATCATACGAATAGATATTACCACGACTCGGTAAAACAGTCCTGTCGGGCATAATCTGTGTTTTCGCTAAAGCAAGCCAACGGTCTTTTTCCACAAAGGCTGTATTCAAAGCCTTTGCTACGATAAAGACAGCTAAAACAGCCAAGAAAAACACCACCACCAAATAAGAAAAGAAGATGCTGCCGTCCTTGACCTTTTTATCTTCTATGTTAGTATCATCAGCCATGTTATTTCTTCAATTCATACGGAGGAGTTGTGGCTCCTTCCAAATCTATACCCTGTTCTTCTATCAGCATTTCTATCTGTGACTGACGGCTATTACCGGTCAGTTCAGACGAGATGGAAAGCGCTTCAAACCGGACATCCCTCAACTCTTGCTGTAAACGGTCTATTTCTCTTAACTTCTGCAAACAAGTATATCGGTTACCGATAAAGAAAAATATCAGAATTACTACCAACACAATCATACGTGTATGCCGAGTGAAGAAATCTTCCTTCAGAAAACCTCCACCCAATACATAAAGAAAAGAAAAATGTTTTTTCTTTTTCTCTTGGTTATTCGTAGTTTTATTGTCTGCTTCCATACTCATAATCTCTTTTTATTTTCGCTCTGCGATACGAAGTTTGGCACTCCTTGATCGTGGATTCCGTTCTATCTCATCCGACGATGGAACAATTACTTTATTATTCACCAGGCGGAAAGGAGACTGCACATTTCCAAAGAAGTCTTGTTCAGCTTTACCCTCAAAGTTACCACTCTTCAGGAAGTTCTTAACCAGACGGTCTTCCAAAGAATGATAGGTTATAACAACCAACCGCCCGCCAGGTTTCAATACTTTCAGTGTAGCCATCAGCATTTCACGCAAAGCACGCATTTCATCATTTACCTCTATACGTAAAGCCTGAAATACCTGAGCAAGGAATTTCTTTTCCTTATCACGGCCAATAAAAGGCTTGACAACCTCAAGCAGATCTTCTATCGTAGCAAAAGGCTTGGCATCACGGGCACTGACAACCATCGACGCTAATTTCCGGGCCACTTTCACCTCCCCATACAAATAGAACACATCAGCCAAAGCTTCTTCTGTATAAGTATTCAATACATCTGCCGCTGTTTTCCCGGCGCGTGTATTCATGCGCATATCCAGCAAACCATCGAAACGGAATGAAAAGCCACGTTCTTTATCATCAAAATGATGAGAAGAAACGCCCAAGTCTGCCAACAAGGCGTCAACCTTGCCAATTTCCTGATGATAACGCATAAAGTTATACAAATACCGGAAATTACTTCGTACAAACGTAAAATGCGGATCATCCGGGATGTTCTTCTCGGCATCTGCATCCTGATCAAAGCCATACAGACGTCCGTTATCTCCCAGGCGGCGCAGAATTTCACGAGAGTGTCCTCCGCCTCCAAAGGTAACGTCTACATAGACGCCATCCGGACGAATAGCCATGCCTTCCAGACTTTCCTGCAACAGCACCGGCACATGATAAACCATCTCCTGCTCCTCCATTTCGGTTCCTTTTCTATGTTAAAACTTTACTTCTCGAAATCGGCGTACCTGTTTGATTTGTAAACATCTGCCGATTTCAGATTGTAAAATTACATATTTACTTATTTACCTTCCAAATAAAGAACAAAAAAGTTATCAACAGGTCATCACAGCCTGTTCGTATATAACGATTCCATCAGTGTCTCTGTTGTAGTTTTTCTTAGAAAGCGTTTTATTTCCACTCGAAATATTCAAGCAGAAAGAATAAATTTCACTTCCTTAAACTCATACCGGCGAAGGCTACCGTCTTTCAGTTTCAACAGCAGATGCCCGGTTGGCTCTATTCCGTCAAAGGCCGCCTCAAAACGACCGTTAGCGTCTTCATATACAAAGAATCCGTCTTTACGATACAGAGACTTCAGATATTTGTCCTGCAATTCTTCTTCTCGTCCTTCCAGTATTAACAAATAATTGGCATAAAAGATGTCCAGAAATTCCTGCATCAGCTTTTCCCGGTCTACTTCATGGCCCAGAATCTGATATAACGATACCGGATTCGGTGCATCACCCCGAAATTCCGGCTGGTTGAGATTAATACCAATACCTGATACAGAAGCATACAGATTCTGCCCTGCCAGATCATTTTCGATCAGCATCCCGCATATTTTCCGGTCTTTCCAATATACATCATTTGGCCATTTGACCGTAATATCCGAAGTATATCTGTCCAATAATTCCTTCACACTATAAGCTGAAAGTTCCGAGATCAAAAACTGACGGTTCGCGGGTAAAAAGGTTGGATACAATACGATACTAAACGTCAGGTTCTTTCCGGCTTCTGATTCCCACACATTCCCGATCTGTCCTCGACCGGCTGTTTGGAAGTCAGCCCACACACAAGAGCCTTCGGGCACTTCTTCCCGGGCCAATAAGTCATGCATGTATGTATTCGTCGAACTTGTTTCTGAGATATGGATCAATTTAGGCAAATTTTCTTCATTCATCTGATTCATGAGGATTGTTTCTTTTCCTGCAAACTTACGCAAAAAATGAAATGTTTGTATGCAATCAGACTTTATTAATAAAGCTCATAAGTTCTTCCTGCTCCAAATGGCAAAGGAGCACACTTTCACAAGCATGCTCCTCCCATCTTTTTTATTCAACCACTCTTTTTTATGGTTGTCTCGTGTATTTATGAATGAAAAGGTTAATTCATAAAATAAACACATAGCGAAAAAGTAAATTTGAGCAAAGCATAGCGAATTGGCTGATACAGCGTTCGTTACGCTTTGTTTTTCTATTGAGCAAAGCCAACGAAAAGCCAACATGAAGCCAAACTGTGCAAGAGTTCAGTTACCACCTCATTACTCCCGTAACGGGTGCAGATTTCTTGCTAAATGGCTCTATTTCTGTAATTTGCGCAATTTTGCATAGCTGTCGGTAACTCACTAATAACTAATTTTGTAACCAAAAAAAGGAGTGAGTATGCGAAGTACATTCAAGGTCTTATTTTACGTGAAGAAAGGCAGCGAGAAGCCGAACGGCAACCTGCCTTTGATGTGCCGTATCACGGTGGACGGCGAGATTAAACAGTTCAGTTGCAAGATGGACGTTCCCCCACGCTTGTGGGATGTGAAGAACAGCCGTGCTTCGGGCAAGAGCGTCGAAGCGCAGAGAATCAACCTTGCAGTAGATAAAATCCGTGTGGAAGTAAACCGCCGTTATCAAGAGCTGATGCAGACGGACGGGTATGTTACCGCCGCCAAGTTGAAAGATACCTATCTCGGTATCGGTGTCAAGCAGGAAACCTTGCTGAAACTGTTCGAACAGCACAACGCCGAGTTTGCCAAGAAAGTCGGACACAGCAGGGCGCAGGGGACATTCACCCGTTATCGGACGGTCTGCAACCATATTCGGGAATTCCTACCCCATACTTACAAGCGTGAGGACATCCCGTTAAAGGAACTCAACCTCACATTCATCAACGACTTCGAGTATTTCCTGCGCACGGAGAAGAAATGCCGTACCAATACCGTTTGGGGTTACATGATTGTGCTAAAGCATATTATTTCAATAGCGAGGAATGACGGACGTTTGCCCTTTAATCCCTTTGCCGGATATATCAACTCACCCGAAAGCGTGGATAGGGGCTACCTCACCCAAAAGGAGATACAGACGCTCATGGACGCACCGATGAAGAACACTTACCATGAACTTGTACGGGACTTGTTCGTCTTTTCTGTTTTCACGGGTTTGGCATATTCGGACGTGAAGAACCTTACCACCGACCGCCTGCAAACATTCTTCGACGGCAACCTTTGGATAATCACCCGAAGAAAGAAGACCAACACCGAATCGAACATCCGTCTTTTGGACGTTCCCAAACGTATCATAGAGAAATACAAGGGACTGGCTCGGGACGGTCATGTTTTCCCCGTTCCGAGTAACGGAAGCTGCAACAAGATACTCAAAGAGATAGGCAGACAGTGCGGTTTCAAGGTGCGCTTGACCTATCATGTAGCCCGTCACACGAACGCCACGACCGTACTTTTATCCAATGGTGTACCCATTGAAACCGTCAGCAGGCTTCTCGGTCACACCAACATAAAGACCACCCAGATTTACGCCAAAATCACCGCCCAGAAGATAAGTCAGGACATGGAAGACTTATCGCACAAGCTGGAGGAGATGGAGAAGAATATCTGCCGAGCCATCTAATTAAAAACAGAATCCCGATGAAAGAAGAAAGGAACATTATCACGATGGACGGGCAGGGCAATATCTCCCTGCCGAGCGATATAGGTGCAACCGCCATGACCGAGCGGGAAATCTGCGAACTGTTCGGGGTTATCGCCCCGACGGTTCGGGCAGGGATAAAGGCTCTCTGCAAAAGCGGAATTTTGAACGTATATGGCATAAGGCGCATTATCCGCCTATCGGACAAATACAGCATAGAGGTTTACAACCTCGAAACGATAGCCGCCCTCGCTTTCCGTATCGAATCGTTCGGGGCGTCGAAAGTCCGTAAAGTGTTGTTGGAAAGGATTATGCACGGGCGAAAAGACAACAGCATGATTTTTCTTTCGCTGAATGTCGGCAGTCAAGCAGTCATGTCGTCATGAAGTCGTGTCGTACTGTCGTATTGGAATCATTGAATCTGTAAGTCAGTCAATCCATTAACAACCGACTATGTGCAGATACACAGATTCGATTTTCCGAACACAGTAAAGCGGAGCAATCATTCCCGTTTACAAAGGCAAAGCAAGCATGGGGCTTTATGTCGGCTAAAAGGTCGAGCGGCTGCGCCGTTTCCCGATAAATCTTCCTCTCGCTTCGCTGCGAGCGTATTTATAGGGAAAACCTTGTATCCGACCG
>ENA-OPAC01000519-OPAC01000519.1-human-gut-metagenome-genome-assembly--contig:-NODE-519-length-21539-cov-2.435906_pt1 | contig 21539 bp, 38 predicted proteins | sample MGYA00241052_ERZ501420 | MGnify/ENA primary metagenome ERZ501420 (study PRJEB25962, sample SAMEA2042513) | human gut metagenome | biome: human gut; feature: human-associated habitat; material: faeces... | reverse complement strand
CTTTGCGCCAGTTGTCATAGTTCACCTTTTGAAGGCCCTTAGCGATGAACTCGTCTTTGGAAACGGCAGTGGTTAGGCCCTGGGAATAGTGGGACTCGATCATGGAACGAAAACCGAGAAGAGAAGTGGCGGCGTTTGTAGTGTTAGACATAGTGATACCTTCCTTTTTTGTGTGTAGCCCGGTTAGGGCTGTTGTGGTGTTTATGTAGCTTTTGCGTGCTACTTTATGAGCGTAAACAAACAGCTTGCGCCCATGAAGTAACACGCAAGTTTGCTAGGCTTGCGTGTTTATGTAGTATTTGCTCATATTGGCACATTGCAATAAAATTCTGTCACGTTTTAAGCTGTCCCCCTTTATTTTTTGCTACGCAAGTGTACAATAATAGCGTTGTTTTTTGTGTGTTATCGGTTAGCTAACCCGTCATAACAAAACAGCGCTTGACCAATTAGCGATAGTTAGCGCCTAATCGGATACACTTTTTTGCGGTTTATTGTTTTGTGCGCTTGCGTCAAGTATTCCAAAATTTCACGTTGTTTCACAATTTTACAAAAGCGTTGCGCGGGTTTATAATTATATAGTTTACCGCTGAAAACTGCGTTCTATTGACAGTTTTTGCATACTATACAAAATACCGTGTGCCTACTTTTTACCACCGTTTCCACTGAAATTTCAGGCGGGGCGTGTGGATACTACTTTTTTGTACAACTTGACTATGATTGTTACCCTCACGGAATAACAGTTAGTTTGTAGTTTTGCTATTTATACTATCACTAATTAATTGTATAAATATGAGGGTTTGTTTACGCGGGTATGTATAGAATATAGCTATACAATAGTTAGTGCTATTCTCAAACCGCGTCGGCGAAAAACCACGCTACAAAACAGGTTTGAACACATTCCCATGTGCTAATTGTTTTTTACTCCGTTTCTGTACCTGTTGACAGCTTTTGTAAATGCGCGTCGTCTCTTGTGTCCTCAAAAGTCTTATTTCCAAACTGCAATAAATTGAGATACAATGCTTTACTAACTTTTGAGCGCCGTTTATTTTTTTGTCTTTTGGCATTTTGACCCGTCGCAATTCACGCATACGAGGAAACGATAAATTTTGGAAAACTTATAACCCGCGCGGATTATGGCCGCCGCGCGTCGCCGTGTCTTTTTTTGTTGTGCCCATAGTATAACATGGTTATACATGGTTGAACATGGATAAATATTGTAAAGATATGGATAAAACGTGCATATATTGAAATTTGAACATAAAGGTAAATTGTGTATAAATATAGGATACAGTAGTTATATATTATAATACCTTTATAGTTTGAGAAAAAACAGTCTATTGCAATAGACTAGAATACCACGAATTGTATATAATACATATGTACAGTTTACCGCACCTGGGCTTTACGGCCCACAATAGCGCGGCAAAACAGCCTGGTATATAGTTGACAGTGTAACAGTGTATAAGGTTAGAATAATACAACTTTTTGGGGGAAGGTTACAAAATATAATTTTTGACGCTACTCCGTCGATTGTAATGCACAACAGACCCTGGGGGTGGTTAAAAATCCAGGCAGAAATCTGCTATTATTATAAAGGTAAGTCATCCAATATCACTCTCGGCTACTCACAAATCACGCCCCTCCACATCTCCACACAACCTCCACTTCCATCTCCCTCATTCCTATCCGCCCCTCGAGCTACCCCTTCGAGCAAACCGCATACCTGCGCTGTTTTTCACACTCTCGCGACGTATCAATATCGTGCTATTTTATTACAGTAATGTCACTTTATTGCCTCAAAATGCTTTATTTTCGCTCAATTTCACTCAAAAGTATCGAATTATCGTTCAATTCCAAGCAATTTCACCACACACACGTCGAAACATCCGCATTTTAGCCCCTGACCGTCATTTTTATAGGCGATCGGGCATTATTTTTGCTATAAACGCTTGAATTATGTGGTGTGAAGTGTTATAATACTAGTAAAGAACCACTCAGACACCAAAATCACCCATCATCCAAAGGAGACACCACCATGAAACGCCAAAACACTACCCTCACGACCACCAACCCGCAGGACGCCCTCGTAACAGCCCTTGCCAAGGCAATCGTCAACGCCAAAGCCGCGGACGGCACTAACCCCATCATGGAGGCCCTTGCCCAGGCAACCGGCTATCAGGTAGTCCCAGCAGTTCCTGCAACCCCAAAGCCCCACAAGAAACATAACTGCTATGCTAACACATCCAAACTCACCAGTGATGGTCGCCCCAAGCCAACAGCCGCTGATCCGCTCCGCAATACTGATGACATCCACGCTATCGGAGATTATCTCTTGACACATGGCAATGTCCGCAACCGCCAGCGCAACTATACCTTATATATATGCGGCATTACATTTGGTCTTCGTGTAGGCGATATCGTCAAGCTGAAAGTTGGCGATGTATATGATGTAACCACTGGCACTGTCCGCAAGCACGCCAATGTCGTCAACGAGAAAACCCTGAAAAACACCACTGACCTTATTACGCCGCACGCAGCACAGGCGATCGATGACCTTGTCAACGTGATCCGCACCCAGCAGTCTGGTGTGCTCGACCCTGAGTGGCCGTTGTTCCAGACACAGAAGTGGGTAAGAGCTGGCGGTATGACAAATCACCTGACCAAAACTCAGGTATATCGTATGCTCACAGAGGCAGCAAAAGCCTGCGGAGTTCAGGGCAATATCAGTACACATACCATGCGTAAGACCTACGGTTACATGGCGAACAAGGCATTGATTGAATCCGGCCTGCCAACGAACCAAGTCATGGAGATTATGCAGGCTAAGTACCACCATGATAGCCAGACAACCACCATGCATTACCTTGGCCTACAGCAAGATCAGATTGATGCCGCCGCTCTGTGCGTTGACGCCGCTATCAGCTAAGTCCGGCAGTTCAAACAGACACCGCCCGGGAAAACTTTTTTTGCAATTTCATAACACACATTTCAAGTTATAAGGAGGACACCAATGGGAACTAATTTTTACTTCTATACACGCAACAAAGCCATAGCCAGGATGATGGGACCACGTGCGGAACCGACAGACCGGCACAAAGAAGCCTGGGAGCTGCACATCGCCAAGACCAGCTGTGGGTGGAAACCTGTATTTGAGGAGCACGAGCAAATTCACAGCGTGCGTGACCTTGACAAGTTTTATCATGACAACATGCACTACCTGACCATATTTGACGAGTACGGCACGGAGTACAGCTGGCAGGAGTTTGAGAAGCGCGTCATCAAATTCGAAACGCCTAAGGTCTTCGACCCAGAGATCGGGATGTACACCGGGAACTGGCGGTGCGAGAGTGACAACGACTGCGAACCATACAACCACTGGGACGGCGAGTACGCAGACGCTGACGGATACCGTTTTAGCACACGGGAGTTCTGTTGAGCGCCGCCAGCCAGCCAACCTATCTACATTTTATATATATTAAGGAGTTACCCATGGACAAGACACCCACTATGACCGCCACCGCAGCTGACAGTGCCAAGCGTGATGTGATTATGATCTACTCACCGCGCATGGCGGGCTACCTGATGATGCGTGGCTTCTACCTGATCCGGATTGAACAAAACAAAAAGCGGCCTGACAAGAACTGCTTCGCGTTTTTTGACACGCCAGTCCTCAAGGCCGCTATGAGCGATTACATAGACCGCAAGTTTACTATTTGACGAAGTAGGAGAGACAGCCGCATGAACTACAAAGAATACAGCCCGTACACCATGACAATGGCACAGCTTACTGCTGACACCATCCGCCAGATTGTGCTGATTGCAGACGACCACGACAAAGACCGCGACTCTGCGCTGGAAAGCTTTGCTGATGTGTTTGGCAAGATTGCCGCCAGCTACAGCTTGGAAAAGTATGACCCCGATGGCTCAGTGGCGCATGTAGGGGTAAAAAATTAAATAATTTACATACAAGGAGAATACCGCTATGAACGATTCTGACCGCTACACTGATTTTATCAACCGCAACACCGCAGACTACCGCGACGATATGCGACACATGATCTCAGACTTCATCGAGGACATCGTGAATTTCTCAGACCGGCATTTCGTAGACCGCGAACAGACGATGCTGGAGGTAGGGCAGAGCCTGCGCATGATCCCGGGCTATGCTGACATGAACAAGTACCGGCCTGTTCCGCCTGAAACCGGACACGCCATCCAGCGAGACTTCGACAAGGGGGACCTGCCGCTGTGAGTGATACATATACCCAGCAGGAAATCTGCGATGCCGCGAAAATGATCAGAGACTATTGCCGTGCTGCAGATTGTAACCAATGCATCTTTTACAACGAGTCCAACGATCTTTGTTCGCTGACAAGCAAGACCACCCCCGCCAGTTGGCGAGACTTTACAAAGCCGCGCTGGACCGCAGCCGACAGCACACTTGCCAAGGCTCTTATCATGATGGGATATGCCACCGCGACAAAAACGATGCGGTCTGACGACGGACATACAAGCATCACAGTAATAAAGCTCGATGCTGACGGGAGAAAACTCTATGTTGACGAGATCACCCAGGATTCTTTCCCTGCGCTTGAATATGATGAGACTATCAAGCTGGAGGACATCGCAGGAGAGGAGACCAGTGCCAATGATTGACAAGAACAAGTTAAACTCCGCAATCAGCACCCTGCGTGAGTATTGCGACGAATTTTCAGACTGCAGCAGATGCCTTTTCTATAGCGGTGACAAGACCTGTGCATGTATTCTTAACAACAGGACACCGCTCAACTGGGACGATTTGCCGGTTACATATACTGCCCTTGATTATCAGGCTGCCGAGTTTTGCAAGACCATTGGCTATAACATGATTAACATTGGTCCCTGCCACACAGTTTGCGCTATATCTGGCAATAAGGGTTCCACATTCATTTTGCCGGGGTTTCTTTTCAAAGATTTATCTCATCTGTGCCGCATTGACATTGATGAAATTCTTACTACTAAGCCGAAGGAGGACTGTACTCATGACTGATTTTATTTCACGCAGCGATCTGCGCCACATTGCCGAGGACCTGAGACATGATGCACCAAAAGACAACGATACATATTTCGTCGCATGTGAAGTGCTAGACTATGTGGCCGATAAAATGCCTGGGCCAACACCAGCTGTGATCAGCACCAACGGAAGCTATAACTGCTGCAGACGCTGTGGGTCTGTTGACGGCGTATTGGATATGGAAGGTGGATACAACAAGTTCTGCGGCAACTGCGGCTGGCCTATCGACTGGGGTGACTGACATGACTATCACACGCGCAAGAGAAATCACACGCCAATTTGCCCATAACTTTGTCGCCACTATGCGGCCTGAAGAAGCTGCAGAATACAAATCAGTCGTTGATGGTGCTATAGAGTGGGCTAAGGTAAACGAGCCGAGCCTGTTATACGGTCTTGTTCATGACTACCTTAACTTTCTTGATAAGCACACAGAGCGTCGCATCTGTTCCACTTGCAAACACTGGGAACCGTTCACCGGAGCGTGCTGCGGTGCCGACAGCCCATACGCCGCTGATTTTGTAGATAGTGACTGCACATGCGCAGACTGGAAGGAGAGGCTAAAGAAGTGACAACCATACTGACCAATATCCTGATATTTATTGTCGCGACCATAGTGTTTGAGCGGACATCAGGCCAGACACATGAGATTTATAAGCTACCCGGACTTTTGACGTCGTCAATCCTGTCTGCGATTTCAATCATTTTTACTAATGTAAGCACTATTGCCTGTACATATACCGAGTATCGCATAGCTGAGGAACTCTTTGCGAACGAGGGCAAAGAAAGCTATGCGGTGTTTTCTTTTGGGCTTATCGTATGCTTTGTTATTTGTTTTTCAACTATTTACAACTTCATATTTTGCTACGACACTTTTCCGCTCGTAGAGCTACTTGCCTGTCACAAACAAGTAGATGGCGTTTTCGATAACACCCCACGCATTCCATACAGTACATTTAAAAAGATGTACAAGCTGCACCCTGAGAATTTTCAGTTCATCAATCCACAGAATGACATTACTTTTTACAGTTTTGAATATCGCGGCAAGAGGTTCTCTCTAAACTTTCTGGACTTTGTACGAGCACTAAGCTTGGTCGATGAGCATATAACAGAAAAGGACTTGGCACGCGAAAGGGCCAAGCGGGTCAAAAAATATGAAGAGCAGTCAAAGCTGTACGCCATGATGCGCGATGACCTAGCCTGCGACCTTGCCGCCATAGAAAAGCAAAAGACCGATGCCTATAACAAAATCAAGACATCTACAGATAGTATCAACGAGATAGCCAACAGATTGATAAAGGAGGCACACTGATGGCACGGATTGTATTAGACGAGCGTCCTATTGGCTGCTGGGATTGCCCGTTTTATGCCTTATTCGATTGCAGGCATTACAGAGATGACCAGATCTTTCCGGGATATTGCGAGTATATTACCACATTGGACGAGCTTAAAGAAGAAAGAAAGTATTATACAGAGGAGGCACATGATTGATGGACGCCCTGAAATTCTTAAAAACTGCCAAGCGCATGTGCGACAAACGCGGCCAATGCACCTGCTGCCCAATACACGATTTTTGTAATAATGACTTTTACGAATGTTCCGATGCTTTGCTCCTTGACACAATAAAGGCTGTTGAACAATACAATAAGGACCATCCCGTCAAAGAGACCCGTAAAGACCGTCTGTTGCGGTGCTTTCCAAATACGCCAATTAACGCCAATGGTGATCCGGATCTTTGCCCAGAAAATTACTGTGAAGATAATTATTACGATAACGGATTGTACCCTTGTGATATTTACAACGAAGATTGCGCCACCTGCAAACACGAATACTGGGCGGAAGAGCCACATGGGCCAGCATACTGAGATAAGTATTGGGAGGAAGACTATGGACGCTAAACAATACATAGATACTCTGCGTCGCATATGCTCTATAGATTGCTTCTGCGACAACTGCGATTTCAAGAAAAATGGAGCCTGCCCACTTGATAAAACGTTTCTTTTATCGACGTCATCGGAAAACATCGCCTCCTCTGTTGAGCAATGGGCCAAAGATCATCCTATTCAACACAGGAAAACACGTAACGATGTTGTACTTGCAAAATTCCCAAATGTCAAACTCGACAAAGATGGCATTATCGACACATGCCCAAATTTCCCATTATACAGTTCTGGTACAGAACGTTGTGAGCAGTATAAAAGAAATTGCGACGTCTGCCGCAGAGATTATTGGTTAGAGGAGGTAGGTCCTAATGGACGCAGTTGAATTTGTCAAGACGGTAAACAGATTATGCAAAAATCGACACTGCGATGGATGTCCTGTTGCGAAAGAAGGGCGTTGCATGGTTGGGTTCGACTACTATTCAGTTAAAAACATTGAAAAAACGATTTCAAAAGTCGAGCAATGGGCGAAAGAGCATCCCGTCAAGACCCGCCAGAGCGAGTTTTTGAAGCGATTTCCAAATGCGGATTTAACTCGTTTGCAGCCTTGCATGATTGAGAAAGACAAACGCCCAATGTGGTGCGGGAAGTATGCGGATTTTGGAGCGAATGGCTGCTGTGATGAATGCCGCTATGCCTACTGGAACGAGGAGGTTGACAACTAATGGACGCAGTTGAATTTTATAAGGCATTTAAACGTATGTGCGACAAAACTGATTGTAAAGATTGTCTACTTGACCAGAAGTGCCGTCCAAGCGCAAATGTCGAGCCTGAAGAAGTAGTAGAACTAGTTGAAGAGTGGGCAAAAGACAACCCCATCAGGACCCGCCAGAGTGAGTTCTTGAAAAAGTTCCCGAATGCAGATCTTCTTGACAATGTTATAAATATAACACCCTGCAAAATAGAGAAGGAAATGAAAAGATACTGCGGGGACAGGGCGTGTAACGATTGCAGAAAAGACTACTGGCTTACGGAGGTGACGGACAATGGTAACGTTTATTGATGATGATGATATCGAACTCAAGCCTTGTCCGTTCTGTGGTTCTACAGCCGGGTTATATGTAAGCTATGAAGGCAGGTATGCAGTGCGGTGCAACTACTGCCGCATCGGAACTGTCCTCACAAAAAACGAACAGGACGCGATTGAGTTGTGGAATCACAGAACGGAGGTAACGAATAATGACTAATATTACAACACTGCGAACAGGCGAACACTTTATGTTCAAAGGCTTCGAATGGGTCTGCCTTGACCCGAACCACCCTGACGGTGGCGTGCTGGCTATTATGGCTGAACCTTGGGCAAGAGATGTAAAGTTCTGCCCAAGTGATAAATTTACAGACGAAAGGGGCAACTGGAATAACTACCGCACAAGTAATGTGCGTTGGATTCTATCTGATATGGCGAACGCCGTTTTTGAAAAAAAAAGTCTGTTGTCGCATACCGTTGACCTTGTTGCCGACAACGGAGATAGGGCTTATGACACTGTACAGGACGATGTTTTCATCCTTACCTGTGATGAGTACCGCAAGTACCGTGAGTTCATTCCACACTACGACAGTTGGGTGTGGACTGCTACACCGTGGTACTGCGGTGATAAGGATTCTGACGCGGACTGTGCGGACGACGTTCGCACAGTGAACGCGAATGGTTGGTTGGGCAGCGACGATGCGCGCTACTGCAATGATATCGCCACAGCTTGCGTTCTCAACCCAGAATTTCTAAATCTGCGCAAGGACATGGCGTATGTAGAGGATGTATCAGAATGAAGAAAGCACTATTGACAGCATTTTGTATAACCGCTCTGTTCGTTCTGATTATCCTGATGTTCCCATTCAAAGAAAACCCTGTCATAGAAACAAAGACAGTCTCTATCCAGCAAGAAATCGTATATGCCTATGTTACTACTGAAATGCTTACAAACGGCTATGGTGGTGTACATGGCCACCAAGATTATATATGCTACGGCGTTCAGGACGGAGACAACATCCTCGATAAGGAAGACCGCATGGATTTTGTAACGATGCGAAAATCAGAAAAAGACCATAGTTATATAGAATACTACTACGATCGCAGAATCTACGAGGACGGCACACACTATGACATATATGCCGGAGCGGCCTTGTACTTAACAGATGATATGCTAAAAAATCTGAGGACAAGCAACTGAGGAGGTATCAAAATGAGCACAACAATAGGCTGCCAGACCCCGGGCGCAAGCCAGCCGAAAGAACCGACGCGGCTAATTGATGCTGATGAGCTTTTGAAACATTTTAACACATACGACTGCGCATTCGACGGCGGCGAATTCCAAGCATACAAGAATTGTATGATGTATGTACGCGATCTAGTCAACGCTGCACCAACTGTTGACCCAGAATCCCTGCGGCCTACGGCAGAATGGATTGAAGCACCGGATGAAGGTGCAGACGGAAGCTGGGAAGCTTGCTCTCGCTGTGCATGGGAATCCAGATGGGCGGCATCACAGTACAAATATTGCCCGCACTGCGGTGCAAGGATGGTGAACGCATATGACTGAAATCGTTGCAATTCTCGAAATTGTTATTCTGCTGACCTGTGCGGTATATGTTGCTTTTCGCGTGGCGAAAGCTATCGCACGGAAGAAACCGCAAGATCCGGAGAAAGAGACACTATGCGATACTTGTGGGCACCTTATACACAAGGGTGGAGACATAGAACCGAGAAAATACAAATGCGGATTTTTAGACGGAAGTTTTAATAAATCGCCGGAATATTGCCGGAACTACGAGCGAAGAAAGGAAAAGAAAGAACTCCCGGAGGCGAAGCCTTGAATATGAATCGAGTAACATATCGAGACAGTGCAGCGGAACGAGAATTTCAGATTCTTCGTTCAATTCTGTCTGAAATCGACAAGCAGAAAGAGTCAGTCATCGAAAACGCTGTTACACAGGCATTAACCAAAGAAAACAGCGAAACTAATGTCCTAGATGATGTGAACGGGAAAATAGAAAAAACATCCCAACTTGCAAACGATGCAATGACCAGATTTCATCAAAAACACCCAGAATTTTATGCCGTACAGGAATGTCCGTCTTGCGGAAGGATGTGTCTTTACGATGCAGTGTTTGGTGTTTTGGACGATCCGACACGGATAAAGTACAAATGCAAGGCTTGCAATAGAGAATTTGAAAGAGGAACCGGATACTGGATAAGCTATTATGAGAACGCTTGAATCCGTCACACACTGGATGCCGCTCCCCGAACCGCCAAAGGAGACACATAATGACTAACAAAGCCTACGAACGAGCCTTTAACATTGCCATAAAATACGGCTTTTGCAGCGATTGCAGATTGAGGCTGGACAGGAGCCACTGTCACGAATACGACTGCTACCAGAACGCCGTCAAAGTAATCCGGGATGCGTTAGAAAAGCTGGACGCTATCGAAGCGTCTGAGGCAACCGTTTGGCACGATGCACAGAATGACCCGCCTAAAGACGAAGGTCCATACATCTATTGGTATAAGTACAGTGATCCCAACAGCTTTTTTGAGGAAATACATCATGATTATGGTAAAGGACTCTACAGATACGGATGCTGGCTGGGTGATGTATCAGATCAATATGATAGTGAAGTTCTTGCATGGACAGAACTGCCAGTGCCACCAACTAAGGAGTGATGTATATGACACGTAAACGATACAAAAAGCTTATGATGAGCATTGGTTATAAACGCAATGTCTTCAACAAAATTGTTACATACGAAATTTGTGGCGAAATGTTCTCCAAACGCAAATATATGATTGACGGAGCACTCTTTACAAGCTACAACGACCTATGGGATTGGTATAGCCAATATTTTTACATCTATAAAGGATACGGTTGCACTGTCAAATATGATCCAAAGGACCACGTTTGGTACGGAAAAATTGACGACATCAGCGACCTTGTGGACTTTCATACAAAGAAGTTTACAAATATTGACAAGGTGGCGCGGGATGCAATCGATAACTATCTCGATTTCTGCACCAGAGTAGGAAAGGAGCCAGAGAGACCCAATGTATGATGAAGAGAAAAGATGCCCGCTGAAAGCAGCAGTTAAAGCATCAACAGACTACAAATGTGATAACAGGTGTGCTTGGTACGATGAAAGCCTTCACATGTGCGCAATTCTAATGTTGGCACAGGCAACTGCATTCAGATACTAAACAGACAAGGAGAATATTATGAGCCTTAATGATTCCATGGGCATCCGTATGAAAGAGTATTACGAGGCAGTTCCTAAAACCAAACTTATGCGCCGCACGCCAGTCGCGATCCGGGTAGACGGTAAGTCGTTCCACACATTTACTCGTGGCTTTCAGAAGCCCTTTGATATGATCCTGATGAAATCTATGCAGGAAACCATGACGTATCTGTGTAAGAATATCCAAGGCTGCGTGTTTGGCTATACACAGTCCGATGAAATCACGCTAATCCTGATTGACTACCAGACACTTGCCACGGATGCTTGGTTCGATTACGAAGTTCAGAAGCTATGTAGTGTATCCGCCAGTATGGCAACGATGGCGTTCAATAAATTCTTCAGAATGTCTATCTGGGACGAAGATTCTGCATGGAAAAGTAGTCTTACGCCACAATCTATGGATGTACAAATTGCTCATAACGAGTATGTTGCAAAAATGACGACTGCCGCCAATAAAGGTGCTATGTTCGATGCCCGCTGCTTCAATATCCCAAAGGAAGAAGTTTGTAACCTTATCTACTGGCGTCAGCTTGATGCGACACGCAATTCCATCCAGATGGTGGGGCAAGCATATTTCTCACACAAGCAGCTTGAGGGGAAGAAATGCAACGACATTCAGGATATGCTTATGGAGCAATTTAACATCAACTGGAATAATTATCCTACCATATGCAAGCGTGGCACTGCCTGTATCAATAAGGATGGGCAGTGGGTACTTGATACCGAAATGCCAATCTTGAAAGGTGAAAACCGAGATTATGTCAATCAGTACATTTTTGTTGGCGAATAACCAGCAGCGCCTAATGTCCACTATCACAAACAAACTGCAGACTTTGTTGCTAAAGATAAACAGTAAGGAGATTATCATGAACGATAGAATCGATACGCGGCCATACTTTATGCTGATTCCTACAGAGCGGCGGCTCCGCACACATGAATTTGCAAATTCCTTCATGGACATGGCGTCGGCGTTTCTGCCGGGGAGCAAACCAATCGCCGATGAAGCCTATGACAAGAATTGTCTTGCCTGTGTTGATTTTTACGACTACCTCGCAACGGCCATGATCGAATCGCTTGAGCTGACAGGTGAAGACGCCATTGATGCCGGACTGCAATATGCCAGCTGTGCCCGTGTACATGAGGCGGTCGTTGCCTGCATGAAGAACCTGCGCAGCGAAATCGATGGGTGGCTGGAGGTGTGTGAAGATGACAAAAGCTGAATATAAGAAGCTCGCTCTATGAAGCAGAAATCCATACTGAGTAACGGGGTAACCCGTAAAAAATTGGAAGTCTGGACTCTTGTCAATACCCCACGACTAAAGTCGCGGGATTGTAGCTATTAGAGTCTGCAACAAACTATTTAATCGAAAGGATGTGAACGGGCAATTCTGTCCACGATTAAAGTCGCAGGTCTCCTTGCCCTAATTTATGAACGAAATAAACGCTGTCACACTTGGAAAACTCATCGCGGCGCACCGTGAAGGCGATGAGGAAAAGTTCAAGGCATACGTCGATTTTATCGCAGAAGCCTACGAACAGCAGGGAAATGACCGTGCCGCTCATATCATCCGGAGCAACTATACGGGTGACTATGGTGAGCAGGGAAAAGTCGTTCTGGATGAAGCAGGCGAGCAGACTGTATACTACGAAACAGGTTGGTATGAACCCGAAATCTTAGGCTCTGGTGGTTCCTATCGCGGAGTTGCAAAAATAAGCTCAGAGGAAGAAGCTCTACAACAGCTACAAAAGCACACGGTGAACTATGCACATCGTATCACTGTATATAAGAAAGACGGCAAAACCGTAAAGCGTGAAGTTGCCGAATACGACCAGTGGGAAAAGAAGTGGAGGCCGGTCTGATGAAATGGAATGTATTTTCTCTTGAAACCGTTAAAACAGCATACTGCAACGAAGAATCCGGCTATGAATTCTGCGACTTTTAAGGGAGACAGACTGATGAAATTTTATCGAATTTGGTATAGCGGCTATGCTGATGTAGAAGCAGACAGCGAGGAAGAAGCAGTGGATAGATACTTGGATGACCCGTCGTGTGCTGGTGACGATGATTTAGATATTACCGATGTATATGAGCTAGAGGAGGACAACAATGCGTGACCCTAAGAGAATCTGGCCGTTTTTGAGCAAGCTGGCGGAGCTGTGGGAGTTGAAACCGGACTACCGCTTCTGGCAGTTGCTGCAGAGCATCCCGCTGGACCGTGACCCGTTCTTTTTGGAAGAGGCTGAGACAGAAGCTATCCTTGACAAAGAGATTGCCGAGATCAATGCCTGGCAGAAGGAACAGCAAGAAAAATACAAACTGTAATAAGGAGAGATAGCGATGACACGGAAGAGATATATCAAGCTATTGATGGCAAACGGTTGGAGCCGCAATAACGCTGAAAATACTGCCGGGATTGGGATTGACAAATGCAAGCCAAACAGGTCGAGTAAGACGTTTGATGAGCGACGCTGGAAGAAAATTGTGTCGCATCGTGGTTGCTGGCCATATAGCACATATGTAAAAGCGTATGATAACATGATGTGTTTCCGAGAGTTGTACCCAAGTGACAAGCCCGGAGAGGGCGTTAGAGACGATTTTTAAAGAGAGGATAATGATGACACGCAAGAGATATATCAAGCTGATGATGGCAGCTGGGTTGGGCAGGAACGAGGCGGAACATATAGCCAGTTTGGGAAAAACCGAACAAGGTCAAGTTTTGAGCGACCGCATGAAGAAGCACAAATTGGCCCACCGTGGATGCTGGCCTTGTGATACATATGATGAACTGTTGAATTTTTGGATGCCAATATGCTTAGACGTAATAGCACGCCCGTAGAGCCGCTTGTGAACCTTTTTAAGGAGAGGTGATAACTATATGTCAAATGATGAAATTATTCGCCGTGCAGATGCATTGGAGGCGCTGGGAGAGGAGCCTATGGTGTGGTGTGAAGACGACCCAGCACAGGTACAGGAGCACAACGACTGGGAGTACATGATTGATGTAATCAACGCTATCCCATGCATGTCGTTCCAGCTGCACGGGCTTACAGAGACCGAGGTTTGTGGATTACACGGGGACAATGTGATCGTGTCAGCACCAACTATTGATGGCCTGGACAAGCGTGTTGTGCCGTGCCTTGGATCGCACAAGGATATTGACGGGAAGAGGTACATCGTCTTAGACGGCGAGGAGTACAGCCAGAGCCTGTTTGTGGACGGGACGATAACTTTGTGGCAGGTTCGATAAGAACGCCGCAGAGGGGCTGTATCAAGAGCTGAAGTAGTACCAGATTGGGTACAGTTGGGTGACGTGTAAAGGGGTGGTCAGTTTGGTGACCCCTTGCGTTGTTCAATAATTGAGTAGCCCTCGATTTGAGGGGAGCTGGAACGTCAATTTAACGGTTGAGGTGGCATATGAGGGGACTGAGTGAGGCAGAAGGAGGTGACAACATGACGGTTCGAGAATTTTATGAGGCTGTGCCGGACGAGCACAAGGACGAAATTTTGTGCGTGTATGACAAAAACCATGACACTGTTGAAGTTGCAGATATTTGGACAACACAGGTCCCAGGGGCACGGATCGGGCGCTTTAGAAGGGGCATGACAGATGTAGTCATTGTGTATTAAGGGCGAGGCAACAATCCCTGCAAAGGCGGGAATAAGCCCCACATTCCAGCCCTGACAAGATCACCTGTGTGCGGAGTGCTTGTGCCACAATTTATAAAGCACAAGGACGACGCCGGGACAAGCATCGTGACCAAAGAGAACGATGCGCAGGACCGGACAAGAGGGAAAGGGGCAGATGCAAGCAAGGACGACCTATAACAAGGTTAGGTTTACCAGCGCAAACAAGCAAGTAAGACAACGCACACAACCATGCCAAACAAGAAAACCAGTCCATTCACAAGCCCGGGCCAAGCAACCATGCGAGGGACGAGTTTTTGAGAGGACACTTCCTCGAAAAAACTTGGCCCTTCTTACTATTAACTATACATACTATTTATATATTGTGCCAAATTGTACGCAAAAACAGCCGTAACGATACCGTACCGTCTTGTAAAAACAAGCACTTTTAGGCACGTTATGAGCGCATGCTAAAAAAAGGCGTGAAAAATGCTGTTCTACTGCGCCGTTTTCTGCAGAAAATCACACCATTATACAGACGCCATATTTTGTAGTAAATCCAGCTATAAAAGGCAGAATTCGGGGTTAGCAAGAAATCGACGCCATATTTTGCAGTAAAACGTCTGTTAAAAGAAAAACTGAACACAATGTCTAAACTTAGACAAAAATAAAGGAGATGTAAGTTTTGTACATCAACACAAAATTATTTCACAATGTAGACATCATAGTCCCTCAGAAACTTATTTATGATAGAGAACACAAAAACATCCTTCCTATTTATTTAACTTTGTATTTAAAAGCAAACCACATAGAGAATGAGAGCTTTTGGGAAAGTCTTACAGTAAAACAGCTTGCTGTACTTTCAGGCGTCTATGAAAACACACGATTTCGTGGCACACACTATAAGGGACTATATGATGCGATAGAGGCTTTGGAGGATCTGGGGTACATAAAAACAATCGGCCTCGATAAAGAAGACCACAAAGCGCCATTCAGTTATTGCATTAAAGGTATCAATACTGATAAAGATAAGTATTTTCTTCTCCCCGTTGATGAGTATTTTTATGTTGTGGATGTTATTTCTAAATACGATTCTTCAAACGTTAAAAAGGACACGGCATGGAGAATCTATTGTTGCTTTAGATTTTATATGAACATTTGGCAGCGTACTTATGATAAAAAATATCCGGCGTGGGTTGGAAGATTAGACAGTGTGTTAAACTGGCTTGGAATGTCGCAGAGAACATTTAGCAGATTTATGTCTGATATGCAAGATAACGATTTACTGTTTGTGACTTATGGAGCACAAATGGTTGGTATTGATGGCTTTGGAAAGCGCAGTGATACAATCGTTGTATTTCCATTTTTGGCAGGCAATGTAAACTTGACGCATATTACAATGTTGATAGAAGTGCGTGTTAGAGACAAAAAGGGATTAAGTGGATGTACTTGGTATAAACCTGGATACCGTGTTTTAAAGAAAGATAAGCCAGAAGAATTGAGCACTGCTACAGCAGATATTACAATCGCTGATATTGACGAAGCTACAGAACAAAATAGTCAGAGCATTGCTGATGACAAAAATGATGAAGACGAAGATATTTTTTAACGAACTAACGCCCAACGGGGCGATGATATAAACAGAACCGCTGTGGCGGGCAGGAAAGGCAGGTGATGTGGTATGGAAATTGAGTTTGTTGACACAAAAACAGGGAAGACGGTCTTAAAGTGGAACACTCCAGATAAGTGCAACGCCAGTAACAGCGAGGTTCTTCGACATAAACACAGAATGTATAATGGGTACATTTTTGCCAGACACGCTTTTTACAACGTTCAGGAGGCGAAAGTATATCTCTTTATGCATCAGTACCCAGAGAGGTACAGTTTTAGCGACGAAGAATATTTTGGGCGGTTATGTGCAATCGGACGGCCTTGGGTAAAGCAGCTGCCGTGCTGGCATGATATGGTGCGTGCCGTATGAGCACTATTACAAAATGTATAAAATAAAGGAGGTACGCTGTTTGAATATTAAGCGTGCAGAGACAAAATTGATTTTGATGCAGGCCGCGCTAGATGCGTGGGGCATGTTCAAGATGATCGTGTGGGTTATATGTGCGATTGCAGCGGTCGTGGCTGTTGGATTGGGGGTGAATTGGCTGGCGTTGTTTGTTGGTGTGCCGTTGGTGACAGGTCTTGTGTGGGCTGTTGTGTACCGCTGGTGCTTTGACAATGGAGCGCTGAAGCTGGAGCATGTAGACCCAGACGAGGACGACAATGGAAAGGGGGACGAGTAATGTTTGCACCCCCGTTGTATGTAGTACGGAAATTTCCGCTTTCCTTTATTATAAGCAACAACTTTAACATCCAGCTTGATCCGGATGAGGAAAAGCGCTTTCAGGTAAAGCAGGGAGACAACATGCTTTTCCGGCAGGTACGGCTGATTACATATGAGACAGATAAGTTCAACCGCTTTGTGGTGTTTGTGAACTGCGTGGGCGGGCAGAACAAAAAGAAAGAAATGACGCGGCTGATTCACCATGGGTTCAAGGTTGGCAAGCAAGAATTTGTGGTTAGCGAGCGCAGTGCCAGCATGGTACGGCAGGGCATCCTGAGTTTTGTGGACAGACGGATCGCCAAGGAGTTGGATAAGCGTATCACGATGGGAATAACTTTTGATAAATGCGTTATATCGAAATTTTCTGGCTATAGGGGATTGTGCTTCTCCAGTTGCCACTGCATTGAGGGCTGGGTGCCGAATATTGTCGTTGTACCTGACTGTTTTTTGACCATTAAGGACCAGCACATCAAGTATGTGTATGATAAAAAGATCAAGTTCAAGGATAAGAACACCGGTGCAGAGCGTGATTGGACACAGAAGGACATCACGGAAGGCGTCCGCGATATTACCATCAACGCATTTGACGGCTGCGGCATTGCACACCCAAAGATCATGGAGGAAGTTCGCCGTAGGATTGGCAGTGATACGCCGATTACGAGCGCTGTCATAAGAATGCCTTTCGCAAAAGGAGTCGTTCACAGTGTTGACTATGAGACTTTTTTTGCAGAGCGCGGCGTGCGGTTCATTACAGATATCTGGGGCGTGCAGCATGATGTAAGTCCTGGCGCAGAACCGCTGATGATTTTGACGGAGGGGCAATACAAGGGATACTCCTACTTCAACAAGACCGGCACGATTGCGGACTGGGAGGAGTATTGGTATCAGTTCAAGAAGTACAACCATTGTTTTGGTATTGCCAAGTGGAACTTCGATGCCGATACGGAGCCGCTTATGACGCGGGCAAACTACCAGATTTTGCAGGATTTGGACCTGCCATATGACAAGTTCCGCTCCATCGCAGATGACAGCATCAACTGGTTTGAAAAGATCACAGACGGCGACCCGATTTATACATACTGTTTTCTTGGCATGTACGCTGATAAGCATAAGGCGTTGAACGACTACTGCGCAGCCATTCTCAAAAACCCGGAGATGATGAACGAGGACGGCGTGCGGAATTACATTGTGAACTTACTTGGGAAGTACCGCGATGATATGAAGTGTGGAAAGCTTTGGACTAAATCAACTTTCAAAACATTAACTCCTGATTTGATTATGCTGATGGAACACATCGGCGGGTTGCCCTTAAAGGGAGCGCTGGAGGCGGATGAATTCTTCTGCTTTGACAGAACAGGAACCATGCTTGGTGAGCGATTGTTAGAGCGGAACCCACATATTTGCAAGAGTGAACATGTTATTTTAAAAGGAACAACGAACGAACTTCTGGAGAAGTATTGTGGACATTTGGTCAACACGGCGATTGTAAACTGCAAAAGTATCACGCCGCAGCGACTAAATGGAGCGGATTATGACGGTGATCTCACATTGATTGTTAATGACCCTGTGATTATGAGCGGCGTTGACCGCAACGCTTCTGTGGTCATTGATGTTGAGGACAAGGTCACTGCATTGAAGGAAGAATACAGCATCCAGAACAGAACAAACTGTATTATTCGCAGCTTGCGTAGCTCCATTGGAGAGATAAGCAACTATGCAAGTGCATATCATAACAAAGCGCCAAAAACACAGGAGCAGAAAAAGCGATACGAGGGGTATGTTGATCTGCTCTCGGTGGTCAACGGTAAGGCCATCAGAATCGGTGGCGCTGTACGGTGACGTTCAGTGTAAAAGCTGGTGAACCTGCAAGAGCAGGGTGTGCGTGGAACATATGTGGAGACGTAGGAAATGACGTTTTGTTCACGTGCTAACAGGGAAACTATCAGATTACAAAATAAACTATTGGGAGGTTTTATGAATTTTATAGACAGAGAAAAATACGAAAACAGCAGTGGAATTTATGCTGTTGTAAATAAAATTAACGGATATGCGTATGTTGGGCAAACAAAAATGCGCTTCGTTAAACGATATTGGCATCATTGCTGGAAATTGTTGCATCAGGATCACGACAACTGCAACTTACAAAAGGATTACGATGATTTTGGTGAGGATGCGTTTGAATTTAAAATTCTTACAGTTATGGATAAAAAAGAAGACATGGACGAAATGGAACAGAAATGGATTTCTTTTTATCGTGATGCTGGGACCTGCTATAACATCCAAGATGGCGGGCATCATATAAATATTGGTTCATATATTCCGGCGGAATCGAGAAAAATTGTTGGTGAAAAAAATAGGCAGAGATTACTTGGCTCAAAATTACCTGAGTCCACAAAAAAACATATGCGCGAGTCTGCTCATAAAGGCTCTGATAATCGTTCGTCTAAGCTAAATGAAACAGATGTATTAGAGATAGCATGTCTGATTCGTGCTGGTAAGTCAGATAAACAAATCTGTGAAAAATTTGATGTAACCAGTGAAAACATCTACCATATACGCAAAGGTCATACATGGAGTCATCTTACCGGCTTTCAACGTTCGTAATTATAATAACAATCTGATACAATCCTGTGCCAAGCCCCACGATAGGGGAAGGTTAAGAGACTATCCCGTAAGGGAGTACACGTTCTGGTGAAAATCCAGCGTGGAAGTGCCAGCCTCTCATAGTTCCACAGCTATGAGATGATGATATAGTCCAAAAGCAGAAATGCGATTTTGCCAAGACGGGAGTGCTTTACCCGGTGCCCCGCAATATTGCGAAATACGGTCGTCCGCTGCCGTATTTTATGAAGTACGCAAGCCCGTACTACAAGCGGATGAAAAAGCTGAGTTGTGCCCACTCCAACATGAACATGCTGTGCTTTGAGCTTGAGCGCTGGGAAAATACGATCCGCAAACGGCGCATGAAAAAGTTCGACTGGAGGATCATGTTTGATGAAGAGATCGGGTATGACCAGGAACACTTTGACGCTATTGAGTTGATATTTTGCGAATTTTACAAGCTGTGCAGGGATTTGGCGGAGCTGAATCACCAGTGCAGACACTACGAAACGTACAAAGACATTTTAAGAGAACAGAACATTACGAAAGAGATCGCTACGAATTTTGAGGTGAACTGGCAGTATTACTACAACATTTATCGCAGCCGATGCCAGCAGATCGTGCCGGATGTGCGTGAGCTTGCAAACATTTGTGTGGTGTTGTGCTATGACAAGTATAAGAGCCGCAACAAAAAGTTCATGTGGCAGATGGCCGGTAAGGGTGTAGTAGAGAACATCAAACAGGTAAACATCTGCCTTCCGCAGGAGTGCGATGACGGCGAGTACGAGTACCTTGGAAAGCGTTATACGCTGGCCCCTGTGGAAAGCGACATCCCGGTAGAGTATATCGATGCAGAGCTTGTACCGGGAGGTGACTGCGATGTTTTATGATTTTTACTGCAACGAGAAGATGCTGCTTGATAATTACAAGAAGAATGATTTGGGAAACCGTGCGTTGAAGCGCGTGATTGGGCGCAGTGGAATGACGCCTGACAAATGTGCTGACATGTACCTTACGATGTTTGATAACAGTTTGAATTTGAGCTACGACAGATATGACCTTGTAAGACATTTTGAGACTTGCGGAACGAAGACATGTGAGTTATTACAGATTGACAGTATAAAAGTATATAAACAAGACCTTGAATGGATCATGACACAAATTGAGACACACAATCTGAAGCAGAAAGAGCAACTTTGCCTGTTTGGCGTTGTGATGATGTGTAGGATTTTACATATGGACACGATAGATTTGACGACCGAATTTAAGATAAAGCAGTTCTGTAGCTGTTTTGAATCGCACCTGCATGATGTCACCATCAGAAAGGGAAAGTGGTACGAGACTTATCACGCGCCGATAGGGATGGAGACGGTAAGCGATGAGTACGGCATCCTGCTACGGACGGACAGCGAACATACCGCGAAGAAGATTGGCTGTTATTATACCTATGAGAATTATGATTTGAAGAATAATGAAGTTGTATACGAGATGGTTGTTACGCCGGACACAAATCGGTTGAACCTGTATGCTCTGTATCAAACGGTGGGGTTGAAAAACATACGGTTCTGCATGAGCTGCGGCTGTGCGTTTACGGCAAGAGGGAACATGACAAAGTATTGTGATGATTGCGCCAAGATCATAAAAAGAGAACAGACAAGAGAAAGAGTACGCAAATACAGACAGCGGCATTCTACGATGTAACGCTTTTAAAATAAGGCGGTTTACAACGATTAAGGACTGATGACTTTATCCCGCCCAGGGCTT
>ENA-OPAC01000517-OPAC01000517.1-human-gut-metagenome-genome-assembly--contig:-NODE-517-length-21598-cov-8.479924_pt1 | contig 21598 bp, 15 predicted proteins | sample MGYA00241052_ERZ501420 | MGnify/ENA primary metagenome ERZ501420 (study PRJEB25962, sample SAMEA2042513) | human gut metagenome | biome: human gut; feature: human-associated habitat; material: faeces... | reverse complement strand
CGCCGTTTTATGGGGTCTGTTAATTCGCCGCCGGGGTTTCGGCCCGATATCGGCGAATTAACGACCGATGATCGGCAGGTCAGGAACGGCCGATTGACTCTTTCAGCGAGTCGATCATGGCCTTAAGCTGATCAGCCTGGGACTGACCGTTCGCGGAATAGAACATGCCGGCCTTCATCATGGTCATCGCGGACTTGGCCTTGTCGATCGACAATCCGCTGTCAAGGACAGCATTGCCACAGCTCGTCCTTAAGAAAGTCGCGCGCGTTGTCAATCTTCCTTTGCCATTGCTTGGACGAGCAGACACCATAGACGGACAGCAGACTCTTGAGTCGTTCCGGACCGAGGATGCGAGCGAGGTCAGCGAGCACAGGATCCTCCGATTTTCGGCGTACCACCAGCCACGTGCCGCGTGAATCGTGGTGCTTCTTGGTCTCGACCAAGCCACGCCGTTCGAGGGTGTGTGCGGCCCTTCGCAGGCTGGACGCCACCGACGCGTCTCGGGATTGGGAATAGATGCGCACCCATTTGCCCGGATGCGCGTCCACCAAGTTCAACACCTGACGGCATCTCTTGCCCAATCCACTGCTCATAACACTCCTTAAGTGTCTCATGATACGTTTTCGATATGTATCATAAAACTCTTGGCAGAAATCGAACCATCTTTTCACCCCCATCGACGGATACGGCAGGTCCATTGCCGCGGTTCACCTGTTCGTTCCCGCAGACGGTATGGGCCCCGTGTATCCGTTGTGTCTGAGCAGGCGTTCCGCGTCGCCGGGCCTGCCTTGCCTATCGATGTCGTCCATGAGTCCGGCCACGTATCCGTCGGATGGCGCGTTGGCGATGAGTTCCGGATCGCGTTCCAGGATGGTCTTGAGTTGGAACATGCATGCGAGACGGCTGGTTTTCCTGACTTGTTTGATTTCCTGTTGCGCGTTCAGGTTACGTTTTCTGATTCTGTCGGCTTTTCCGCGATAGTCGTTGGCCTGTTCCGTAAGCTGTCCCACGGCCAAGTTCGCTGACTTGTTCTTCCTGAATTCAATCGCTTCTTGTTTCCTCCGAGCGTACGTCTGACGGCATGAGCTGCTGCAGAACCGAGCGGTCGGCCCTCGCTTGGGTTTGCGTATCAGCTTGCCGCAGATGGGACACACGCCATCGATCCGGCTGTACTTTTTATCGAGTTCATACCGCCTGCGTTTGATCTCGGAAGCACGCATGCGCAGTCCGATAAGCTGCCGGTTCTCCTTCTTTCCCATATTTCGTCCCTTTACTTGTACGTCCATGGACCACGGTCGTCGGCCCATCGGCCTCCCGCGATGTTGTCCTCACGCCAGATGTGTTTCAACGCGGTCTCGTAGGAAACCGTCTCCTCACGATCCACATTTCCCGTGTACACGTCCTCGAGGGATTCCCCAGGCTCTTTGACATGACCCATGAACGAGCGGGGCGCCCTGCCCTCCGAGCTCACATCCGGGTCATTACGCCACTTGCGCACGCCATGCCAACGAACACTGTCGGCGATAAGATCCATCCCATCCGAACCGATCTCGGCGGACAGCCAACGGAAGTCATCCCCGTAGTCAACAGGGATCATCGGATTGATCCGGAACATCAATATCGCCTGACGGGTGAGCGCATAGACCATCCGGACCACCGCCCTGTCATGTTCGGGCGCGAACTCGTTGTAGTCGGAAATCTCACGGCCCAGGAACTCCAAAGCGTCCTGCCGGCCAAGCCACACATCCAACAGCCGGTCGTCCCGCTCCTTCTCAATACGCCGACACTCGTCAGTCTTTTCCATCCGAATCTTGCGTTTCGAATAAGCCTTGGCACATTTCCTATGCCACCGCCGATACTCGCCCTTCCTTCCCGCCTCCGTGGTCCTCTGGCAGACCTCGCTTTTCTGGTTGACCAACTTCCCGCACACCGGGCAACGGGGATATTCCACTGCTTTTTCCATACCCAACCCACATTCACCACGCTCTTAATTCGCCGATATCGGGCCGAAACCCCGGCAGCGAATTAACAGACCCCATAAAACGGCGGTATTCCGCCGTTTTCAGGCGTCAGCCGCGTAGCAGGGTGCAAGACGCCCGTGGTCTTTTTTGGGTAGTCATAGTTTTTGTGCTTTTGATTGTGGATATGGATGTTTTTATGTCTGTTGTTGCGTTGCTTGTTCTTCTAGTCTGCTTTTGATTGTGTGATTCTTCTCTTTTTCTGTATGTCTTCTTGTCGCTTTTCGTCTTGCTTTGCTATCCGTTGTGCCTGTTTATCTGTTTCTGTTGTCTGTTCCGCCCGTTCTGCATGGTGATGGGAAATATCAGATGCAACATAATGTTGCATCTGATATTCTGAGCGTCCGTCGATCGCCTCCGAAGCCGAGGACCGTAGGCCACTCCCGGTCTGGAACCAATTGCCGGCGGGATGCGGGTTACATGCTCACGTTGCCGTCACAGTGGAATTATCAACTGCGGAATAATTACGCAGTTGATATCAGCCTTTTTAAGTGTTGTATCACAATTGTATGCAACACTTACTTTCACAGGCCATCAGGCCCCGTCCAATATCAAATTCGCCGAACCAGCTTCGATATCAGTACGGTAGACGAGAAACCCTTTCTGGTATTTGAGCCTTGTGGACCACTCCATGCCGATGGACCACATGGTCCCATACTTGGTTTTTGACCGATATATCGGTTCGGGCAAGTGGTCCAAAGTGAGCCTTTGGCTTCATTCCAACGATTCGTCGCTATGTGGGCCATTTCCTCTTTTGGTCCGATATCGGCTCATTGGACCGGCTCCAATGTCGATGCTGGTGGTCCGCTTCGCGGCTTTTTGGTCCATCACGTCATTGTGGTCTTGGGCTGGTGAATGGCCTTCGATTTCGATATCGGCAGAGTTTGTTTGACCTTTTGAGCCGGTGGCCCATCGTGTGGGCCACCCGATTCGTGGTCCATGTAGGCCGATATCGGGTTTCGGCTCACTGGGCTCGACTCATTTTTATGTGTTGTACCGGTTTTTATTGCAACACTTATTTTTCATACCCGGAACGTCACTCTTCTTCGAACCGGACGCGGATCTGCGCGGTGCCATACCGTTCCTCCAGCACATCCAGCCGCCAGGCATCACCGAGCGAGGCCTCGATCTCGCTCAGAAAGAGGTCGGCGGTCATGGGATCGCCGCTGACACGCTGGATAGTGACACGCAGTTCGGATTTTCTGTGCGGCTCCGTCGCGTTAATCGATTCATAGGCCTTCCGCTCTTCACGAGTGGCCCTGCGCCTCTCATCCCTTGCCTTCTCGGCTTTTTCGCGAGCCTCATCTTCATCCCATGCGGCGGCGGCGTCGATGGAAAGCAATATGGACTTGCTGCGGGAGCCGCCATTAGCCCTGGTTCTGCGCAGGACGGCCAGCCCCTTGCGGTCGAGATTCCGGGCGGCCCTGCGACTTGCCTCAGCCTCCGCCGGATCGGCGCCGGCCGTCACGACCGTGACGCTTCCCCATGGATTGGCCTCGACCTCATGCAGCAGCCACCTTTCGACTCTGCCCAATCCCCTGCTCATCGCGATCTCCATCTCATTGTTTAAGTGTTGTATGTAATTATCATACAACACTTAAACACCTGTGGCCAATCGTCATCTGCATACCCGTGGATGTCTGGCAACCGGGCTCTTCGAGAACCGGACCTTCCATTGGATATATCAGTTGTCCCATTATGGGACATCAGATATTCTGAGTGTCCGTCAATCGTCTCCGAGGCTAAGAACCACAGGCTGTTCTCTGGTCCGGAACCCATTTCCAACGAGATGCGAACCGCCTTTGCAGTTGTCGTCACAGCGAAATTATCGACTTAGACCACGTTTCTGTCGATATCAATCTTTTTGGTGTTGTATCGCACTCATATACAACACTTACTTTTATAGACATATTGCGCAGCTGAAACAATCGGCACCAAGTCAAAATATCAGGTGCGTAATAATTCCGCACCTGATATTCAGGTTTATAAGCGTCAATCAACCCTTCCACACAGCATCCGCCCTCGCAGACGGTTTCACAATCACGATGACTGACAGACCAAAATATCAACTGGCACATTATGTGCCAGTTGATATTTACCGGCGGAAGAAATTATCAAGTGCCGCGTAAGGCGGCACTTGATAATTCAGCGCGGCACGGTCGCAACCCATTCCTTGGCGAGCGATTCCGGGGTGGATCCCCTGCCAAGACGTTCCGCATCCTCGCCCGAGTACTCGGATGGATCCTTAAGGTAGACGATGGAACGGCTGCCGCGTTCAGCCGCCCTGGCCTGCCCCAAGCCGGCCAGCGAGAAAGCCTTTCTGAGCTTCGCGGGAGTCCACCTGCGGTCCTTGCTCTCCGCCTGATGGAACAGCTCTCTCGTCAGCATATGATTGCCATTCAAATGGACGGCAGCATGCATCCATTCGGCCATGGCCTCCCTGACTACCGGGTCCGTCCGATCCTCTTTCATGACGTTTTTGAGATCCAGATAGTCTTGGGCGGTATCGTCGGTCGGCGCGGTTTCGACCACGACCCGTACCGGAAACGTCTCTCCGTCGTCGCCGACGCATTCACGTATCCCGAAGCGGATTTTGGCGTTGACGGTATCGGAGTACGACGCATCCACCTGCTGGCACACGGCCACATCGGATGCGTTCGGACATGTTTCAAGGTAGAGGTAGGAACGTGCCTTGGCCACCCACTGGTCGGATCCGGAAATGGCGTATGACACGTCCTCCGGATCCTTTTTCGCGTGAAGCACGCCCAGCACGCAGCAGTTGTTTCTTTTCGCCATGGCGTCGAGCGCGATCAGACAGTCGGCGGACTGCTGGTCGTTCATACGGCCGACGGCGAGACCATGCAATGGGTCTATGTACACGAGATCCGCGTGCATCCTTTCGGCCGATTCCACGATTCCCCGCAGGTCCCCGGCGTTGAAGCCACAGTACTCGATTCCGCCGGCACGACGTTTGTACAGCATGATGTTGCCCAGATCGGCGCCCATGCATTGCAGTTTTGCCTTTACGAGACCGGCATCGTCCTCTCGCTGCACGATGAGGACCTTCTTGCCCATGGCCGAGAATCTCGCGCACTCGTACAGGGCGAGCGTGCTTTTGCCACAGCGTTTGCGTCCGCCCAATATAGTGATCGCTCCAGATGGAAACCACATGTTTTCTCCCAGGAATTCGACGTTCCGTACCAGTTCATCGAGCATTGGCGTCAGAACATAGTCGGTCTGCTTTGTTTTTCCGTTTTTTTGCGTTATACTGCTCATTGGTTTTGTTGGCGTCTGTCGTTGTTCAGCGACAGACGCTTTTCCTTTCCTGCGATGCCTCTCAGCATCCTTCGACGTAATCTTCCAGTGATTTGTAGCTGATCAGGAAAATACGTCCTGATTTGCGGGCTCTGATTTTGCCCTGTCTGATGAGCGTGTAGATGCTTTTGGTGTCCTTGAATCCCAGCAGCTGTGCCGCTACAGAGACGGTGACCGCCAACGGCCGATGAATCGAGTCCATCGTATGTACGTTTGCCATTGTTTCGCTCCTTTCTGACCCTTCCGGTCTGATTCGGTTACGTTCGGACGGTTGCCCGGGCTTATAGCTACCACGTCGGTTCCTTGTTACGACGTCCGATATCGGCTCATGCCATGTACGGTCATTGGGGTTCCATCAGCATCCGTGACAGGGTTTCTTCCTTCGTCTCGGGCGATAGCCGGCGCATCACCTCCTCTCGTTCGTTGGCGTCCATGACCTTGAGAAGCGTTATGCGTGCCGCCACGTCGGTTCTCTCCAGAAGACGGGCAATCTCGACGGATGTGTCTCCGGCGTTCCGCGGCACGGGTACGTCATTCCCGGAAACGGAGGGGATCGCGTCTTTGGCGTCGTTCTCCATGCCCGAAATGATTCTTCGCCGTTCCGTCTCCACCGCATGCTGGTAGTGCCGGTCGGTGTCCAGCCGTTCGTGCCCCGCGAATTCCATCACGGTTTTGTCCGAATTCGTGTACGCCTTCATATGGCTGATGGCACGGTGGCGCAGGTTGTAGAGGGAAACCTTCTTCTCTTCAAGCCTCGGAACGCTTTTGCGCGCCCTGTACCAGGCGTTGCGTACTGTCTGGGCGTTGACCACCTCGCACGTCCTTGGTCCCGTGAACAGGAAAGCGGTTGGATTGTCCGGCACGAATGTTCGAAGGTGCAGGTCCAGCGCCTTGCAGATGAACCCCGGTATCGGTGGATGCCTGACGCTTCCGGTGCTCTTGGTTTCGTTGACCAGCACCTTCTTATGGCGTTTGCCTGTTTCCGGATCCTTCGGACTGTATTCCTTCGCCGCCCTCACGATGTCAAGCACGCCCTCCGAAAGGTCGTCCTTGAGCCTCACGTCCCTTCGCTGCAGCCCGTACACCTCTCCCGGCCGGAGCCCCATGACCCCGGACAGGTAGACCACCACCGCGAACCGCTGCGGCATGGCATGATACAGCGCATTCAGCTCTTCCATACTGATATCCACGTACTGAAAACGAGCCGTCGGTTTGTACATGCGGATGTGCACCGGATTGGATTTGAGCAGAGTGGTTCCGTCCTGGTCCAATTCCCGCTCGCACGCATCCCTGAAGATCTCACGCAGCAGCACATATGCCTTGTGCTTGACGGAGGCACCCTCGCCGGCCTTGCCCACCCTCATGGAGTCGGCCCACTTCTCGATGTCCCGCGGACCGATGCTTCCCATCGGCTTGTCGCCTAGGACGGGCAGCAGATAATCGTCCAGGTATTGCAGGTACTTCTCGCGCGTGGTCGGCGCTATCCGTTGTCCGTTCGGTTTTTCTGCGGTTCTGCACGAAGTCGAGCGCATACTCGCGGAACGTTATGGTCGAACTTAGTTCCTTGGTCTTCTCGATTCGGGGCGGCTCCCAGCTTCCCAGCTTGATGAGCCGTTCCTGTTCCGCCAGCCATGCTTCGGCCATCGCAGTGTATTCCGCATCGAAATTCTTCGTATAGTGCCTCGGCAGGTCGGGCCACTTGGAATAGGCCCATACCGGTGGCTGATAGCGGGCCTGCACGTACTTATGCCCGTCGCGGGCGGAACGCACCAGGACCGAACCGAACTTTCGCCTCCTGCTCATCGGATCGTCCCTTCCGTCGTCGCAACCATGGCCGCCGAAGCCGACACATTCACGCCGCTACACTTTCGCGAACTTGAAAAATGCAAGGAATCCCAATGGCTGGGAAGGATTTTGGAGCGTGTTCTTCCCCTTAGAGAGAGTGACAAGTGTAAAAGTGTAAGCAAAAACGTTGAAATTCCAACGTTTATCACTCTTTTCAGCATGCAAAAAGAGTAAACAAGTGTAAATAAGTAAAAAAGTGTAAAAAAGTGTAAACATGAAGCATCACATTCCCCGACGAAGACGCGGATGCGGGAGGCGTCAGATGCACATGTCCCTGGACTGGGATGAGAGAACATGCCGGAGTTCCTTTCGACGATAGAGTGACACACCGATTTGGTCCGTCATGTGTGTCACCTAATGTGTCATCGATATCGGCGTTTCCAACGTCATTCGAAGGCATCACACGGCAAAATGGCATATGGGCCAAACTGGTTGGAATCGCTGAAAGGAAGCCATTTTCGGGCATGAAAAAAGGGCTTCCGGAATCATCCGAAAACCCTACTGGCGGAGAATACGAGATTCGAACTCGTGAGGCTGTTACACCAACACGCTTTCCAAGCGTGCGCCATAGACCACTAGGCGAATTCTCCAATTATGCAACGCTTTCCGGTGTCTATCCGTTAAGCGCAACTTGACTAGAATACAACAGGAGCAGCAAAAAGCCAAATCGGCGTGTCGCACTGCTGGTTTGCAGAGTTGGGCATACGTGTCAAGGTTGTGCAACAGGTATGAGCAATCGGCTGCCTTTACTACGGATACTTCTTATTTCGCACACTGTAGATGCTATATTGCCGCCGATGGAATCCAATAGGCAACGGGATTCGGTAAGCATGGGAAAAGATACGAAAAAGGGTTCCCGGAGCATATCCGGTGGGAATTCCAGGGAACATAAAAAAGGGCCTCCCGGGAGCCAAAGGCTCGACCGGAAGGCCCCAACGTTTGAAGCGGCGGCGTGCTACTCTCCCACACCCTCTCGAGTGCAGTACCATCGCCGCGCCTGGCCTTAGCTACCGGGTTCGGAATGGGACCGGGCGTCTCACCAGGGCTATGACCACCGCAAATCTAACGGCCACGGCAAGGAAACCAAAGGAATCCAAGCCGGCATGTCACCGGTGGCGGTTCGGGAACCGGCTAGCGGACGCGAGGCAAAGCCTACCGTTGTATCGTTCAGTGACCATCCCAACGCATATTGCCGTCCAGGACGATCCAGCACAGGAAAGACGCGGAACCAACCACGAAAAACGGTTGGAATGTTATGTCGCCGTCGCCCGTTAGTACCGGTCGGCTCCACCCCTCACGGGGCTTCCACCTCCGGCCTATCAAACACGTGTTCAACATGCGGGCTACAACAGTTCAAGACCGTACGGAATCCTAATCTTGGAGCAGGCTTCCCGCTTAGATGCTTTCAGCGGTTATCCCTCCCGAACGTAGCCAACCGGCCGTGCCGCTGGCGCGACAACCGGCATACCAGAGGTTCGTCCACCCAGGTCCTCTCGTACTATGGGCAGGCCTCCTCAGGATTCCAACGAGCGCAGAGGATAGAGACCAAACTGTCTCACGACGTTCTGAACCCAGCTCGCGTGCCGCTTTAATCGGCGAACAGCCGAACCCTTGGGACCTGCTCCAGCCCCAGGATGCGACGAGCCGACATCGAGGTGCCAAACCATCCCGTCGATATGGACTCTTGGGAATGATCAGCCTGTTATCCCCGGGGTACCTTTTATCCGTTGAGCGATGCCGCGCCCGTGCGCCGGCACCGGATCACTATCTCCGACTTTCGTCCCTGCTCGGACCGTCGTCCTCGCAGTCAAGCCCGCTTGTGCGATTACACTCGACACCCGATTGCCAACCGGGCTGAGCGGACCTTTGAGCGCCTCCGTTACTCTTTGGGAGGCAACCGCCCCAGTTGAACTACCCGCCAGGCACTGTCCCTGACAAGGATGACTTGTCGAGGTTAGACGTCAAACGAGAACAGAGCGGTATTTCACCTTGCGGCTCCACGAATGCTGGCGCACCCGCTTCGAAGCCTCCCGCCTATGCTACACAATCCGCGCCTAACGCCAATACCAAGGTATAGTAAAGGTCCCGGGGTCTTTTCGTCCTTCTGCGCTTAACGAGCATCTTTACTCGTACTGCAATTTCGCCGAGCTCCTGGTCGAGACAGTGGGGAAGTCGTTACGCCATTCGTGCAGGTCGGAACTTACCCGACAAGGAATTTCGCTACCTTAGGATGGTTATAGTTACCACCGCCGTTTACCGGGGCTTGAATTCACCGCTTCGCTCCGAAGAGTTGACGGATCCTCTTAACCTTCCGGCACCGGGCAGGCGTCAGTGCATATACAGCGGCTTTCGCCTTCGCATGCACCTGTGTTTTTGGTAAACAGTCGCTACCCCCTGGTCTGTGCCACCCACCAAAGCTCCCCGGGCTAGCCGGTTCACCCCAGCGGGTCTCCCTTATACCGAAGGCACGGGAGTGATTTGCCGAGTTCCTTGACCAGGATTCGCTCGATCGCCTTGGTATTCTCTACCTGACCACCAGTGTCGGTTTGGGGTACGGGCGGCCATGGCCCTCACGCCGAGGCTTTTCTCGACGGCCTGGACAACCGGATATCGAGCCATAACGGCTCCCATCATCACACCTCGCCATGCGCGCCATGCGGATTTGCCTACATGACTGGCTGCGTGCTTGACCACGGAAAACCACCTCCGCGGCCGGCTCCCATTCCGTGTCACCCCTGCGCTGACCTACTGCGGCTACGGTCCCAACGCCACGCGGCGATACCAACCCGAAGGAAGGAACCACCACGAGGCGGAGGTTAGTACTCACCGTCTCGGTTTTGCCGGTCCATGGTCGGTACGGGAATATCCACCCGTTCATCCATTCGACTACGCCTGTCGGCCTCGCCTTAGGACCCGACTCACCCGGGGACGACGAACGTGGCCCCGGAACCCTTGGTCATCCAGCGGACGGGATCCTCACCCGTCTCTCGCTACTCATGTCTGCATTCTCACTCCCACGAAGTCCACGGCACGGTTACCCGGCCGCTTCGCCCCTCGCAGGACGCTCTCCTACCCAGCAACCATGAAGATTGCTGCCGCGTCTTCGGTGGTGTGCTTGAGCCCCGCTACATTGTCGGCGCGGAACCACTAGACCAGTGAGCTGTTACGCACTCTTTCAAGGATGGCTGCTTCTGAGCCAACCTCCTGGCTGTCTATGCGACTCCACATCCTTTCCCACTTAGCACACGCTTCGGGACCTTAGACGACGGTCTGGGCTGTCTCCCTCTCGACGACGGAGCTTATCCCCCGCCGACTCACTGCCGGAATACACGTCAACGGTATTCGGAGTTCGGCTGCTGTTGGTACCCAACAAGGGCCCGCAAGCATCCGGTAGCTCTACCCCCGCGACGCAATCGACCGACGCTGCACCTAAATGCATTTCGGAGAGAACCAGCTATCACGGAATTTGATTGGCCTTTCACCCCTAGCCCCAGGTCATCCCCCCGGTTTTCAACCCAGGTGGGTTCGGTCCTCCACGCGGTCTTACCCGCGCTTCAACCTGCCCAGGGCTAGATCATCCCGCTTCGGGTCCAGGACAAGCGACTACAAACGCCTTTTAAGACTCGCTTTCGCTACGCATACGCCACACGGCTTATGCTCGCCACCCGCCACTGACTCGCAGACTCATTTTTCGATAGGCACGCCGTCACCCCACAAGGAGGCTCCGACGGTTTGTGGGCGCACGGTTTCAGGAACTGTTTCACTCCCCTCCCGGGGTGCTTTTCACCTTTCCCTCACGGTACTGGTACGCTATCGGTCAGACAGGTATGCTTAGACTTACCCAACGGTCTGGGCTGATTCACGCGGGATTCCACGAGGCCCGCGCTACTTGGGACAACACGATCGGAAGACGGCTCACGTCCAGGTACGGGGCTGGCACCCTCTACGGCCAGGCCTTCAAGCCTGTTCCCCTGGCAAGCCGTTTTATGACTCCCGCCCGGCCCGTCGGAACCGGGACACGTGATCCCACGACACCGGCAACGCAACCCCCGACGGGTATCACGCGCAACCGGTTTGGTCTGATCCGCTTTCGCTCGCCACTACTCACGGAGTATCCCTTCCTGCAGGTACTGAGATGTTTCACTTCCCTGCGTACCCCCCGCCCATAGGCGGTGCCGGCCCATGACGGCCGGCGGGTTCCCCCATTCGGAGACCCTAGGATCAAAGCCATGTTGGAGGCTCCCCTAGGATTATCGCATCCTCAAACGTCCTTCATCGGTACTGTCTGCCAAGGCATCCACCATACGCCCTCGCAAGCGGCACAACAGCAAGACCATTGTCCCACCCGCGGGTTTCCTGATAGCAAGATCGCCAGACGACAAATCTTAACACTAAAATGATCACAAAACGATCGATCTCGAAACCAAACTCAATTGAAGAGTTTGGCGAAATCGCGATAAGCAAAAAGAAACGTTCTTTCAGTTTCTCTTGCTCGCGTCCACTATCCAGTTCTCAAACCACCACGCGCCACACGATCCGACCAGCCACCCAGGACCGGCCACCACGCATGGGCATCGAACCGCGCCACAGAAAACCCGTGGGGTGGCGGTCCGGGAGCCCAAAAGCATACCCATACCACTCCCGGACATCCCGACGGGACATCCAAGCCCATGATCTCTTCCACACCAGCATCCACAACAACGACGCCGACTGCCGGCGTCCATGTGGCTCACACTGTCCAAAAACATTGGACTGAATTCTCCGTAGAAAGGAGGTGATCCAGCCGCACCTTCCGGTACGGCTACCTTGTTACGACTTAGTCCCAATCACGAGTCTCACCTTAGACGGCTCCCCCCAAAAGGTTGGGCCACCGGCTTCGGGTGCTACCCACTTTCATGACTTGACGGGCGGTGTGTACAAGGCCCGGGAACGCATTCACCGCGGCGTTGCTGATCCGCGATTACTAGCGACTCCGCCTTCATGGAGTCGGGTTGCAGACTCCAATCCGAACTGAGACCGGTTTTAAGGGATCCGCTCCCCCTCACGAGGTCGCATCCCGTTGTACCGGCCATTGTAGCATGCGTGAAGCCCTGGACGTAAGGGGCATGATGATCTGACGTCATCCCCACCTTCCTCCGAGTTGACCCCGGCGGTCCCCCGTGAGTTCCCACCACGACGTGCTGGCAACACAGGGCGAGGGTTGCGCTCGTTGCGGGACTTAACCCAACATCTCACGACACGAGCTGACGACGACCATGCACCACCTGTGAACCCGCCCCGAAGGGAGACCGTATCTCTACGGCTGTCGGGAACATGTCAAGCCCAGGTAAGGTTCTTCGCGTTGCATCGAATTAATCCGCATGCTCCGCCGCTTGTGCGGGCCCCCGTCAATTTCTTTGAGTTTTAGCCTTGCGGCCGTACTCCCCAGGCGGGATGCTTAACGCGTTGGCTCCGACACGGAGACCGTGGAATGGTCCCCACATCCAGCATCCACCGTTTACGGCGTGGACTACCAGGGTATCTAATCCTGTTCGCTCCCCACGCTTTCGCTCCTCAGCGTCAGTGACGGCCCAGAGACCTGCCTTCGCCATTGGTGTTCTTCCCGATATCTACACATTCCACCGTTACACCGGGAATTCCAGTCTCCCCTACCGCACTCAAGCCCGCCCGTACCCGGCGCGGATCCACCGTTAAGCGATGGACTTTCACACCGGACGCGACGAACCGCCTACGAGCCCTTTACGCCCAATAATTCCGGATAACGCTTGCACCCTACGTATTACCGCGGCTGCTGGCACGTAGTTAGCCGGTGCTTATTCGAAAGGTACACTCACCCCGAAGGGCTTGCTCCCAGTCAAAAGCGGTTTACAACCCGAAGGCCGTCATCCCGCACGCGGCGTCGCTGCATCAGGCTTGCGCCCATTGTGCAATATTCCCCACTGCTGCCTCCCGTAGGAGTCTGGGCCGTATCTCAGTCCCAATGTGGCCGGTCGCCCTCTCAGGCCGGCTACCCGTCGAAGCCATGGTGGGCCGTTACCCCGCCATCAAGCTGATAGGACGCGACCCCATCCCATACCGATAGAATCTTTCCCAGAAGGACATGCATCCAACTGGAGCATCCGGCATTACCACCCGTTTCCAGGAGCTATTCCGGTGTATGGGGCAGGTCGGTCACGCATTACTCACCCGTTCGCCACTCTCACCACCAAGCAAGCTTGATGGATCCCGTTCGACTTGCATGTGTTAAGCACGCCGCCAGCGTTCATCCTGAGCCAGAATCGAACCCTCCACAAAAAAACCTTTTCATGAAGAGACATCGACACGATGACTCTCGAAATAAGAAAATTGACGATCGCCTTATAAGGAAAGGCGCATCGCACAAAAACCTCACCGTCCTTCAAGGCCTCCCGGCCACTCGCAAGGAGCGGACGATGAACTGGCAATCATTGACTATAAAGAAGTAGTACAAATACGCTCTTGAGTTCTCAAACCACCACCACTCACCCACCTCGCAATCCGGAACCATCCGGACCACTCGCTGAGCGGCAGCAAGAGATAAACTTACAGCACGATCGCGATCCGCGCAACCCGGGCCGCATGAACAACGCGTGAACCGTTGGAAATCCAACGTTCCATCGGCGTGTCGAAACTTGACAAATCAGAGCCTCTTGTTCTCCCAATCGCCTATTTCGACGCCACGCAGCCACGCAACACACGTGATCACTGGCAGTTGAACTGGTACAACGCCCAGCCCTTCGCATATGAAGCCATATTCGAATAATCCTGAACCTTGCGCATCGTGCCATCTTTGGCGTACTGGTCGATCAGCTTTTGATCGTGGAACGTGTCGTACTGCTGCTTGAACGTGAACATCTGCAGGCTCGGCGCCTGGCCGCCCATGCTCAGGAAGTATGCATCGCCATCCGCGCTCAGCGGGCAGACGGTATTCGTCAGCGCCTTGCCGTCGCCCGACGCGAACGCATTCTCCGTCTGACCGAAAATCGCACCATTCTTCTCGGCCTTCGCGTTGTAAATCGGGAACAGCATATCCGCGCCGTACATCGCCGTCGCATACATGGAACCGTTCAGCGGATCGGAAACCACCACCGAATCGGTACCAGTCTCCTTCACCACCTTCTTGAGAATCTTCTCCTTCGTGGCAGTGAGCTGCTCGTCCGGCCGCGCATCGTCAATCGTCATATTCGCATAGACGGCATCCGACAGGGCGGAACGAACAGTATTGCCGAATTGGCAGGAAATGGCGAGCGCCGCAAGCAGAACAATCGCAATGATTTTCGTGACGTTCGGCAGACGGCCGGCACGCAACAATACGACGGCGGCGAAGACGATCAGCGGCAGCACGCCGAACGGAATCATGGTAAGCGGTCGGGTTTCGGCGCGATACCAGGCGGCGGCCACGATGTTGGGGAACCAGCCAGTCAGCGCGGTCGAGCAGACGTAGACGAGACCGACTAGGAAGAAGGCCAGCAGAATGGCGATCGCGTCGCGGCGGAGTTGCGAGGCGTCGGAACGTGGAGTGCGGTAGCTGGCGGAAGTCTTGCGATTCCTACGATCGGCAGGCATAGCCGCAAAATCGGCAACCTGTTCGTACGGTTGCGCTGACGTGCTATCGGATGCACGGTCAATCGCAGAAGCGCCGGGCACAGTAGCGGAATCGGCGCGATTGGCGGCGAACCATTGCGGGCGGATGATGGCTGCGACGGTGACGGCAAACGCGATCAGCACGATTGCGGCCATGAACCAGCCTTGCACGCCGCCGATATTGTCGGTGACGTAGATTTTGAGCGCTTCGGGCACCGTGCGGTTCGGAACGAAGGTGTGGAACCAGCTGGCGGGATTGAAGTAGCGGTCCGATTTGTAGCTGGACATCATGTATACGAGGAACACGGCGGCGCCGAGAACCACTACGCCAGCAAGGCCTGCGATGGCTTTCCATGGCAGTCGCGTCAGCACGAAGGGGGCCATGAGCAGGAGCCAGGTGAACACGATGCGCGGATGGGCGAACATGCAGACGCCGGCAGTGACGAAGAACCATATGATCCATTTGCCGAGGTGTTCGCGGGTGGCGAGCGCGTCGAGCAGGCGAAGTGTGGCGTACAGCCAGAACGGCAGAAGCGTGGCGGCCAGGCCGAAGGCGATCAGCGGACCGGAAGCCAGCATTTGGAAGGGGTGCGAGGCGGAAGCGACGGCGAGCGGGGGGATGATGAGCGCGAGTATCGCGGGGAATAGCGGAACTACGACAGACGCGACATTGCGGGCCGAGGACTTTCGTACGTTCGCAAATCGGGGGGAGCATACGGATTGTGCCGAATGCGACAGGCGACGCGTGAAATAGGAAGCGTACAGCTGAATCGCAATCGGCCAAACCAAGCCGGATGTGGCCAGCCAGACCGTGTTGAACGCGGCGTAAATCGACAGATTGACGCCGAACAAGCTGGCGAGCTTAATCATGCCGGCTGCAAGCAGATGGAACAACGGCGGATAGTATTCATCGTTCGGCCACAGGTGGGTGGCCGCGCCGACGCCTTCGCCGAGGATCTTGCGGATGAAGTAATAGTGCGCGGGCGCGTCGATTTCGTGCAATGGGTTCGTCCAAGCGGCGGAACCGTGCGGAAACCAGGCCCATACGACCGCGGCGGCGAGCGCGACGCCGATGACGGAACAGACCGGCAGTGCGATGCGGGATAAGCGGGGAACGGCGGAATCGCAAGGCAAAGGCGAGGTATCGTTCGTCGTCTTGTTTGCTATCTTGTCCGTCGTTTTAGCCGTCGTTTCGTCTGTCGTCTTGCTTGCGGCGACTGCGCTGTCGGCTTCATCGACTGCGTCGTCGGCCGCTGTGGGAATCGTATTGTCTGTGCTGTGCTGCTTCATCGCCATCCATCGTAGCCGAAGCCGCGAAAGCAAGCCACAAATCGCAATCGCACCTGCATTTTGTAATCCAAAACTGGACCGTGCGGCAACAAAAGCTGGAAAGGCATCTAAAAACGGATGGAACATGCGCGGGATGGGCGCAAGACGGACGCGGAACGCGGGAAGAATAGGCGGACGTAGAGCGGAGACGAGCGCGAGCAGGAACAAAATCGCCGCTTATCCAACCTTCGATTTTCAGGAAGTATTCAGACTTCACACAGAGGTATAACAGTGTTGCGCAAGAAAACAATCACGTTGGATGGGCAGGATGATTGCACGGGGCGCATTGCGCTGTGAGCGTACTCGCTGTCGTTGCTTGACTGTGTGCGTCCCGGCCAACGCTGGCGTCGGCATGCGTCGACGCGTAACTACAGAGAACTGGAGAAGTACCGCATGTTCGTTCTCAAGAACGCATGGGCTGCGCTCGGTCGCGTCAAATGGCGTACCGCGTTGACGGCTTTGCTTGCACTGCTGGTGTCGTTCTCAGCCGCCGTGGATCTGGCGGTGCTGAGAGCCGACGACAAGGCGAATAACGAAACATACCAATCGCAGAAAGCTTCGGCGGTAATTCGGCCGAGCGCGAAAGTCACTGCGAAACGCGACGGTGCGGACTCCAATTACACCGCCAATTACATGACGTGGGACATGTACACCAAGTACGCGGAAGCGGTGCAGAAGAACAACTTGACGTTCGAATACACGCTCGCCACGTCGGTGCCGGTGCGCGCCAGCAAGTCGCTGCAGGCGATCGCGGCGAAAAGCGACACGAGCGAGGACAAGACCGGCGGCAACCTGACGTTGCAAGCCTTCTACACGAACGATGCGGCGAAAATCAACGACTACGGCACGTTCAAAGTGGTCAAGGGCAAGCAGCTGAACTACAAGACGGCCAACGACGGCGTGCTGGTCTCTCAGGCAGTGGCCAAGAAGAACAATCTCAAAGTGGGCGACAAGGTGACCGTCGGCAATCCGACGAAGGCTTCCGAAACCTACAAATTCACCGTGCGCGGCATCTACGAGTACACCGGCGAGACGCCGGCCGGATACGGTTCCGACGCGAAATACGCGAAAGACAACCGCGAGAACGTGGTGTACACGTCGTACATCAACTTCGCGCAAAGCGGTCTGGATGTGGCCGGCACCAAGGGCTGGGCCATCCCGAACCTCAACATCATCTTCACGCTGACCGATCCGGCCACATACAACAAGTTCGTGCGACTGGTGACAAAGGCCAAGCTGGACACGTCGAAGTTCACAATCTCATCGCCGTCGCTTGATGCGTACAAGAAGCGCATCGCACCGCTGGACGCCGCCGCCAAGGCCGCGCGCACGGCGTTGTTGGCGACCCTGATCGTCGGCGGGCTCGCGCTGCTGGCATTGGTGCTGTGGGCCGCGATCGGTGGACGCCGTGACGAAATCGGCATGGCGATGGTTTCCGGCGTCACCAAGGGACGTTTGGGATGGCAATTCATGCTGGAAACGTTCATGATGACCGTTCCAGGCTGGGCAATCGGATTGATTGCCGGCGCGCTGCTGGCCAAGCCGCTTGGCACCGCATGGGCCGGTGGACAGGCTGTGGCCATCACATCCGCATCCGTGTGGAACATGATCTGGTACGGACTGGGCGCCTGCCTGGTTCTGGGCATCATCGCGTTCATGCGCGTGGGATTCTTCGATTTGGGTCAGCTGTTCGCAGGCCGTTCTGACGATTCGAACGAATCTGCCGAAGCGAAGAACGCAGACGAGCCGGAGGAAACAGTCGAGTCGACGGAACGTACGGAGGTGAACGCATGAGCGAGAAAGACGTGAAAGACAACGAAACCGAAGCATTGAACAACGCTGCCGCGGAAAACGCGGAAAACGCGGACATCGAGGCGGGCGAAACCGATATGGCCACGTCGATCGAATCGGTCGATTTCGCGGTGGTGTATGACGATGGAGGCGATTCCATCGCAACCGAATCGGCAGAAAACGCGGAAAATACGGAAGGCATCGCCACGGAAGACAGCGTTGCCAGCGACAACGCGAATCGCGTGAACGAAACGCTCGCATTGGGCGCGACCGACGACGAACAGTCGCTCGACCAGCACGAAACCGTACAGGCGGACTCCGCAACCAGCGTGTCATCGCAGATCGACCGCGAAATCAAACATCATCGCAAGAAGGACGCATTCTTCTTCAAAGCGAACCCGACATTCGCGCTCGACCATGTGACGGTGCACAACCGCAAAACCGGACGTGACGTGCTCGACGACGTTTCCCTGGCGTTCCATGCCGGCGCGACCCACGCGGTGCTGGTGGATGCCGAAGATGTCGAACAGCATCAGGCGCTGGTGGCCACCATGGTCGGCATGATGCGGACGACCAGCGGCAACGTGATGCACAAAAGCACGAACCTCGCCGACGCGACACCGGTCGACGTGCTTGGACATCGCATCGGTTTCATTCCGCAGCGGTTCGCCGTGCGCGGCGACCTTGACGCGGAAGGCAACGTGCTGTACGCCATGGACGCGTCGAACCGCAATTTCCTGCAGCCCAAGCCGGTGATTGCGCGCGAGCTGCTCAAGCGCGTGGGATTCGAGGAAGTGACTTCCGGTCTGCCGGTGGGCAAGATGAGTGCGTTGGACCAGCGTCGTGTGGCAATCGCGCGTGCGCTGAGCTGCGAGGCGGAGGTGATTATTGCCGACGAGCCGACCGCTGGATTGAACCGTGACGACGCCGCCGTGGTGCTGGGGCTGCTGAAGAAGGCCAAGCGCGATGAGGATCGTAAGCGTGCGATTATTGTGGTGACCGATAATCCGGAGGTCGCCGATCAGATGGAGCATTGCGCGGAGCTTGAGTAGCGAGCGGCGTTCTGCGAGGCGAAAGCCTTGCGGACTGGTGTTGCATGCCAGTCCGCAAGGCTTTTTTCGTGCTGGTTCTGGTTCGTGCCGATTCGCGCTGGTTTGCGGTGACACACCGCTAAAAACATGTCATGCGCTACGTGTGGCAGATTCTTTCATCTTTGGAATCTCAAACCGCTATGTGTGGCAGGTTGTTTGACGCCTCGTGAGTTAGAGGGTCTGTTTTATGTCCCCTAATGTATGGCGGGAAAAGAGAAGTGCCACAGATAGCGGTTTTCAGTGCGCAAAACTCGGGCGGCGGCCAGGCTTCGAGGAATTTTCGGGTGTATCTCGCTTATGAATGGCGGATTTTTCCGCTCGACGCGTGCTATCTCGCTTATAGATGGCGGATGGTTTTGCCGCATGAGACTTAGAGGGGATTGAACTTGCCCCCTAACACCTAGTCTTCCTGAGACACCCGCCATTCATAAGCGAGATAGCATCCGGCAGACACCGAAATCCGCCATTCATAAGCGAGATAAGTAGGTTCGCTACTCGGCGATGCGCATGTGGTACTGCTCGGCGAGCGGTTTGACGTCGAGGACGCCGTAGCGTTCCAGAAGGCGCAGCCATTCGCGCTTGTTGCTTTCGCCGAAACGGGCGGCCTTGCGCGTGTAGGCTTCGGCGGTCAGGAACTTCGGCGGAATCGACTTGCTGTTGTACTTGTCCGCCACCATGACGACCTCCTGCTCGAGGTTCATCGGCACGTAGTCGGCCGGGGGCAACGGCAATCCCTGCGATTCCACGGTTTCGCGGGTGAGGCCCACACCTGTGTGGTTGCGTGCGAACTGGGCGATCGATTCGTCAACGCCCTCGTTCAGCAAGTATTCGTAGCCTTTGAGCCCGTGCTGAACATAGTGCGGACCGTCGAATTTGAGCGGTTCGCCGTCGGAACCGTCCTGCTTGAGCAGGAAATACGTGCCGATGTCGTGCAGCAAACCGCCAATGACCACCAGATGCTCGTCGATGAGCCGCGGCGGAACGGTACCTCCGGTCAGCCCTTCCGTGGACGGCACCGCAGGCATGTGCAACATGCCGAGCGATTCCTCGCCGGTATTGTCTTTCGTCAGTTCCAGCCCGAAGTCGCCGGTTTTTTCGGGAGCGTCCGTCGGCAGGGTGCAGCGGCGGGTGAACAGCGCGTTCTGCCGGCGGGCCATACGGCGGGCGATGTCGGCCACGACCACGCAATGGCCGTGGATAAGGTCGTATGCGGCTTGCGATTGCGCGATTTTGCGATGTAGCTCATCCACTTGCGCAAGAGTGGGGATATAGCCGGTCGTCGGCTTGTTCGATTCGGTTGTTTCGTTCGATTCGTTCGTCATACGCCCATCTTAGGCACGTTCCATCACGCCCAGCATACGGTTCCTGACGCAGTTTCCAAAACGGTTCCCAACAGCCGAAGGGATTCATACACCACGCCAGATAAATCCCGGAACGGACACGGATTCAACGGTTTCTCCGTCTTGTCAACGATGCTCCAAGGAATGTCGCCTTAAAACGAGCATTCATCAGCTGCCCGCAGCGGACGGCACGATGCGCGGGGACGTTATGTGCGGAAAATCAGATGGAACGGACGCGGAATTCGCCGGTGCGGTTGGAAGCCACGATCATCTGGTCGTTTTCGAGGCGGGTCCAGCCGTCTTCGGCGCGCTGGTCGAAACCGGAGCTGGCCACGACCACGCCCTTCGGCTGGGCATCGTCGTTTCCACCGAGCGCACGGTAGCGCAGCACGCGGTAGTCGCGCGCCTGCTCGCCACGACCGTACTGGTCGTAGATTTCGACGATGCGCTTGGAAGTGACCTCACGGCCGGCCGCGCACAGGGCGATGAACTGGTCCTGGCTTTGGATCATGCAGTTGTAGCTGGACTTCGGATAGCTTTTGCGCAGTTCGCGCACGGCCTGCGCCACCGCCTCGTCGAGTGCGAAGCCAAAGCCGATGTATTGCAGGATGACGGCGAAGAAAATGGCGGAATCGGAACGGCCGCCGGTGGACTGCACGATGCTCGGATCGACCGGGAACGCGCGGTTCGTAATGATGTTGCGGCCCTGGTCGTCAGAAATGTCGCCATTGTGGATGAAGCTCAGGCCGTTCGCATAGAAGGGCTGCTGGTTCTCAAGAATCAGCGGCAGGTTGGAGCTGGCCAGGCGCAGGTGCCACAGGCCGCCGCGCGCCGGAGTGTTGGCGAGCTCGTCGAAAATCGGATCATGACGGGCGGCGATGGTGTTTTTGTAGATCGCGGTGCCGGTTTCCGGAGTCGGCGCACCGCCGTCGCGACGGTATGGCGATTCGTCTGGCACGGTGATCAGCGCGGCGCCCCAGCCGTCGTTGTGGATCTCGCTCAGATTTCGGAAATCGCGCACGTTCTGCATGCCGAGCACGCCATTGAGGTTGGTGTTGCTGCCTGCCGTCGCGAATCCAAGTAATCTGCACATGGTTGATTACTTTAGCGACGGCAGGTTTCGACGCGCGCGTGCCGTTATCGGAGTTGGTTATAGCCTGCGATTCATCCGCCGATTCATACGCATCGCACGTCGCAAAACGCACGTCACGAACGTAAGTTGTCCCGCAAACGAGCAGGAGGACCGACATATCCTGTTGCAGACCGT
>ENA-OPAC01000512-OPAC01000512.1-human-gut-metagenome-genome-assembly--contig:-NODE-512-length-21666-cov-6.942807_pt1 | contig 21666 bp, 18 predicted proteins | sample MGYA00241052_ERZ501420 | MGnify/ENA primary metagenome ERZ501420 (study PRJEB25962, sample SAMEA2042513) | human gut metagenome | biome: human gut; feature: human-associated habitat; material: faeces... | reverse complement strand
GCCAATGAACTTGATCCACTTAAATATCTGAGCTTCCTTCTGGAGCATCGTCCTGATGCTGAAATGTCAGACGAGGAATTGGAACAATTTGCCCCGTGGAGTGAATTGACTCAGAAAACTTGTAAATAAAATGTAGTGAAATACTCGCATGTCTGGCATCCTAGCGCAGGGTGTCAGATTTCATTTATAGGGTACGCCCTAAAACTATGCGCTTACATTTAGTATTGATAACTCATGCTTTTTCCACACGTTATTTTTCGTTTCACATATTTTTAGTACCAATCCAGTACCATTGCATTTTTTCATTATTGTGTGTAGTTCCGGTGGCTTGCAGGTCGATTAATAAAAACTATTTAGTCAAATAAATATTTATATGCTACTCGATTTTCAAAAGAAGAACCAAACCCTAATTCAATTCGTTTCTCCTCTTCTTTATTCCAAAATTCACTCTTATGCTCCAGTATCCTTTCCCTATAATGATCACTATTTATAAAATTACACCACATAGTATCAGATATCTTAATATTTCTATAATCAAAGGATTCTGGATTGAAAATGAATTCTAAATAATCACTCATATACGCATACTCTTTCATAAACTCTATATCATTTTCGTTTGCAATATCTAATAGAATATATATGACCAATTGATTAATAGCCTCCGCTTTATGATCAGGATATGAATATACTCCTTTATTGCTACTAGCGTACTTTTTAAACTTATTCACATAATATTCCTTTATTTTGTCATTAAACGATAAAATTTTTTCATATAATAATTGAAATATCTCTTGTTCCCAGTTATTATTCAGATTCTCTTCTATATAATTTTTCCATTCACTTTCGTCATACTTCAACAAAACCCTTCTATGAATATATACCCATAATGTCTTCTGCCGATTGTTATCTTTTATTCTATCAAATTCTTTACAACAATTATTATATATCTTTTTATCAGCTAATTCAGATAATATCTGTATCAATTCAGGATATGCATTACTATGTGCCGTTGCCTCCAATAAAATGTCACTATTGATTAGCAATTTCAATAAGTCGCCATACCCTTTAATATCTTTATCAAAATGCTGTTTTACATAAATTGACAGAGCATATATGTTATTTGTAATTGTACGAACATTTTCTTTTTCATCAGGGGTTAGCAATAATACAAAAGCTTTTACAATTCTAGAGTTTTGTTCATAATTTAACTTGCACAGCGATAATAAGAAGCTAAATGATTCTAACTGCTCTATCATCCTTAAATTCCAATATTCCTTCATGGATAAACAGAAATCCTCAAATAACAAAGAAATATCAAACTTATCAGATAACTCTACTGAATCAACTTTATAATGTGATACTATACTTCTTAATTCTTTTTGTTTAATGTGTTTTACTATCATATCCACATCCAATAGTTCAATAGGATATGGACTAACATTTGTTCTCATAAATCCCCCATGAAAATCTCCTTGGAATTCATCGGGATAATATGTACAAAATATTGCTTTAATATATGGTGTCACCATTTTTTCAACATTGTTGAACCAATCCAACATCAAATGATTTTTCTTATAGAATAAATAATAGTCATACGCAATTTGCCTAATTAAAAATAAATCCCCATAAATGGTTCCACCCATTTTAGAAATACTAGCCTTTTTCATATAATATTCTTCATGTTTTAAAAGAATATCATTCATTTCTTGAATGTCAGCACCCTTATTTGTAATATCCTTTATTGTATTATATGCTCTACTATATCGAGCCGCTGCCTGATCTAATAAAAGATTTAATTTATCGTAATTTTCTTTCTCATTCATTAAGTATGATAAAGAACGCATGCATGTATTATTAAATTCATATATTGCTAATTCATAACACTTTTGATTTGAAAGTTTCTGATAATCAAAAGACGCATACAGCTCTTTCAAATCGTTCATTACAGACGATAATTCATCAGTATAATTAACCAATGAATAATAATATGCCTTTACAGAACTTGATGGTTCTTTTTCTATTCTATCCATAATTTCGTGATACTTATTATTGATAGAAAGCTCAAATAAAATATCGTTTTCTTTACCTTCTTCTTCAAAAAAATCATTATCTCTGGCATTTCCTGACTCTAACTGAATTCCATATATACCAGCTTTTATCAGTAAATTACATAATTCCTTATTTCTAAGGAGTATCTTAAAATTATCATACTCTTCTTTATCCGAAAACGTCAGCACCGGTGCTTTTATTCCACGTACGCTTTTAAAATCGAACATCTCTAAAATTGTCTTATAACTAATATAATTAAAACACGAAATATCAGCTTTAAATTTTAACAATCTACCATTTAGCACCTGAACTTTGTCATTTGTATACGCTAGTCCTTCGTTGTTCAAATAATATAAAAAAGCATACAATTTTTTTCCTATATCATTGCTAATATTTTCACAATTTGAATTATCTATCATATAATCCGATATTTGAGATAAATCTACTAACTCAACGCCTTTGTTTTTCCAGTATGATATGTCATGAGCACAATCTTTAATTTTATCTACTACTAAGTAATGTGGCTGACGATTTTCTACCCTTTTTTCTTTAACAAAGAAATCAATATAGCTCATAATAAGTTTCAAGTTATTATCATTTAACGAATATCCTACAAAGAGAAATGTTTTGTCAATCAAAAGGGATTTTATAAACGTCTCTATAATAATATGATTTTGAGAATAATTTAAATAGTCATCCTCTTTTAAAACAATATTCTGAATATCATCAATATCGCCATGCATTTTGATAATATAATTTCGTCCTTTTTTTGACAAAATATCATTATCTTTCGTTATGATTGCATATTTAGAAACTCTAGGATCATTTACATTTTCCAGTAAATGATCATAATTTGTCGTTATAATATGTTCTGGTTGTAGCTTAACAATAATTTCATCAATAATATTAGTTTCATATTCATCACTACAAAACTTTTCTTTCAAAAAATCATAATATGTTTTTTTCTCTTCTTCAGTATCACCAAAGCTTTCATAAAAATGTTGTGGGATACGAAGAAAATCCTCGGCTGAAAAATCATATTTTAATTTACAATTATAACCATTTATACTGCACATTTCAATTTGCTCGCCGCATTCTCCACATAACAAATCTTTTATCTCGCATGATGTACATTTATTTTCACCGATTTTATCAGCAATCTCTTTAACTAACTCCCACCATGAACACACACCAGAATTTTTAGAAACTCCAGCCCCCACAAAAATCACAAGATTCTCATTTGAATTTATTTGCTTGATTTTTTCTATTTGTTCGATAATCTTGTTCATCAATCTCACCTCACAAAGTGCACTTTTTTCGTCGCTTTTTCAACAAAAAAAACGACGAATTATTTTAATCTATACAACTTGCCTTTTGTTTTCCCATTATCAATAAGTTTATCAAGTGCAATTAATTCCTTTAACAATTCCTTTGTCCTTGTATCCTTTAATCCAAGATTATCAGCTATTTCAGCTGTTTTATGCCACTCGCCATCATTCAATAATTTTAAGATTTTATCATATTGTTCTATCTTTTTCTTTGATAATTTTTTCGTCGCTTTTTCATAGCTATCTGATAGCGAAACTTGATCATCCGCTTCCAAAAACGCCGGATGGATTGGAATTCTTATTCTCATAGCTCGTCTATCTTCATCCGTAAAGAACTCCGCTCTTGGTGAGCCATTCTTTTCAAGTTCTTCCTGTATTGTTGGGATGCCAGAAGAATGCCCCTCTGATAAATCCAGTTCTTTTAAAAACTCTCCAAGTCGTCTATTTCTATAATATCTCGAAACAAATCTCTTTCCCTCAGCTATCGTCTTTTCTGAAATAGATCTGTCTATCCCCGGAAAATTCATAATATTTATACAATCCGGCTCTATCTCTATAGTTACTGGTTCAAAGGACATATAATCTCTGTGATAAAAGGCATTTACCACAGCCTCCTCAATTGCCTGATATGGATAATTGAATATCCTTAATGCCTCCATCTGATTTGGTACTTTAATTACCTTTTCTCGAATAATCAAATTACGAAATCTTTCCATTGTTGCCTGAATCATCTGAGGCACCGAACCTGTAATATTAGGGAAATCTTCACTAATACTTGGATTTTCAATGCTTCCTTTAGGAAAAGATGTCATCTGTACATAAGTATATCCAAAGAATTTTTCGGGATGCTCACAAAACATCATAATTGCCACATTCTGAATATATCTGAGTTCTGGTGGACCAACCAATAACTGCATATCATTAAGTATTTCCTCAACACCACGTTCCCTTACCTGTTTAGCAAGCTTACTACCGGTTTTTCTCAAATGATCTTCTAACAGCACCGGTGAAATATCCTCAAATGTTGCCTTATGGTTTGCTCTACAATCAAACGGGGTTTGATCTGACATATTAATCAGTTCTCGCTCTTGTTCACTATTTGCCTTAACAGAACTTGTTTGATAACGAATATAATAATTATACTTCTTCTCTTTCTTACTTGTTACATGCTCTGGTGATTTATAAGGTCGCTGCTGTCCTGTTCTGACAACAATTACAAAAATCCATTTCCCATCCACTTCTGCTGGTATTCCCTGTGGAAAGTAGGGAGGAGAAATCAAATTATTGTAACCCAACATATCTTTCTGTATTGAATCCAACATATATTCAGGTAAGCCCTTTACCGGACGCTTGGCAACACCATTTTCTTCCTCAACACCTACAACAATATAACCGCCGCCATCATTATTATAATCATTTGCAAATGCACAGACACTATGGTAAATATCGTCAGGATTCCACCCAGTCTTAAACTCTATTCGGTCTGATTCTAATTTTCTTTTGTTTAATAAATCTTCTACATCCATTTCAAGTTCCATAGTGTCATCTCCATTCCTACACAGCTATATTCTAAACATAATTATCATTTCTAATTTTCTTAGTATCTTATTTGATTTTTATTTCCAAAACTTATATTTACTATCTCTTAACTCTCTCTGTCTCTTCTCTTCCTTTGATTGAAAATAATTATTTATATCGGCTTCGCAATACTCACCTTCAAGTTCAAAATTATATTCATGCATAGACATATCATAAACTTTAATATCCTTACGTTTTGCCAAACAATACAAATACTCTCTATTATCCCTAGGCATTCTGCATCCAATATAAATTGCCTTTATAGGAAAGAATGGTATCATATTGTCATATATTTTACATATATCCACAGGCAACAAAAGTCGCCATTCATTTTCATATTTCCACGACAAAGATTTTGTGATAAATGACAACATTAAACTTTTATCAAGTTCCATCTGTTCATATGTTGTAAGCGGGATTTTGTTTATATACTTGTATATTTTTCTTTTACTTAAAATAATCTGTTTTGCTCCATATTCGCAAGGCAATAATCCATCCCACTAAAATCATTGCATTTTCTCTTGAATCTGCAATAGGTTTTGTTAAATCGTACTCAACACAAAAGCCTTCATGATTTTGTGCATAATGTGCCCATAATTCCATATAACAAGTTAACTTAAAATCATTTATATTAGCAAACGAAGTTACTTGCATCGTATTTTTTCTTAGCTCCTTTAGCCCCTTTTCATATTTTATCCTGTCATGATATAGTTTCCTACTAATTTCATCGCTTCCTTTACGTTCTTTTCTTAATTCAGGATCATAACAGATATGAGTAACAACACTATCAAAAGTATTATATATACTTCCACTATGTGGTTCCCAATCACCGCAAAAACTATATTCCAATTTATTCAGTTCGTCTCGTGATAATATTCCTCGCCCAATAGCGTCCGTTTCTTTCAGATAATCCAATAGACAATATTTGAGAAATTCATTTTCATTTGCACATAGTAAGCAATCAAATGGATCATTAAAATTACTAGGGTTATTCATAAAAACAGAGTTGTTTTCAATACATTTTAAACTATTATGATTAAATGGGAAAAATTTAAACAAACTTTTGGGCATATGTTCTGTTTTATCTATATAACCTTCCCACATCGATTCATATAAATGTATTCTTTTATCTGAAGCATATTGGATTCTATCTTTTATCCAAGCTTTTTCCCATTTTCCCTTAAAAAATTTGCTCCTATAATCAGACTTATCGTATGCTGATGTTTCTCTTCTATACTCCCATCTTGGATTTTCTCTGCGCATCAATACGTACTTTCCTTTCTATTTGCTACAACTCCTTAACAATCCTCATAAACTCTTCATATGAATAAGCACCATTATATCCCGGATTTTTTGTTTCAAATACCATATAGTACTTGTACATTCTTCCAGCCATTTCAGCCCATTTTGCCCCAGTTTCTGCTTTTTCTTTGGACTCTGAATTTTCAAGTTGATCTCCTTTTGTTTCTATCAGAAGCAGCTTGCCACTTTCTGTTTTTACCATTAAATCTGGATATGCATTTATTGCACCATTGATTGAAAATCCTTTTCTTGCGATATTTCTATGCCACCATCTTACATTGTTTAAAGAAGATAATTCCATAACAACCTTTCGTTCATATTCTGTATCAAAGTTTTCTTCTTCGCTATACAAAGATTTTGGAATCGACGCAATAGTATTTGTCGGTGATATCTCTCTCGGTAATTTATATGATGGCAGACAAGAGATTTTGTCTTGTTCAACCCACTCATAAAACATTTTCTTTGCATATTCATTCAAAAGAGAATTAACTTTTTTATTAATTTTCAAAGCATAGATACCAGGTGTCTGTTCCATGTCTGTCAATTGATCTTCTGTCAAATTCTGAATAATTCTGTCTACATATATATCCAGATCTCTATCATTTACCGCATTATTCTTTGATAATTTCTTTATTATCATATCCTTGCACAGACGTATTTTCCTATCTGATGGCTGTTCATCAAACCACTTTTTCACATTTTGATTGTCAAATCCCTGCAATTTCCATGCTTTAGGCATTGCATCAGAATCATCAATATCTATACGGGCTATTTCAGAATCCACACTATCAAAATCTATAACCGTATCTTTATCTAATAAAGAAAATCCTGCATATAAATTTTCCTTGGATAGAGGCTGTTGCACATGTTCAGAAAACAGAGAACGTCCTGTCTCAATCATAAATTGTGGTATTTCCATACTGCCAGCTTCATCTGCAAATAATTGATTCAGTTTATAATGTTTCATTTTATCCCCTACTTCCGGTGGTACAGGTACATAATTTTCTTCTGTCTCCTGAAATTCCTGCCAATACAATTCATTCTGTGATTTTGCATGTTCAAGCATATCGTTAATCGCATTAGATGATACTGAACTATCTTCTGTTCCTGTTTCAGCAGATTCATTCTCCAATGTTTCCAACTGCATCTTCATTAATTCTACATTTAATCTATCAAGTTCGTCTGTATCTTTATCGTCATTACCAACTTGAATATTGTCAAGTGGCAATTTTGTTTGACTATTAACTTCTTGTGTTGTCTGCTGTTCATCAACTACCTCTTCACAATCATCTACTCTATAATCTTTACTGGTAAATCCCGCTGCATTAAGTCCAACTACTACCTTATCAAGAGTTGCATAAAATGCATTTGATGATGTAATTACATATGAAAGATTTAAGACTTCGCTTTCATTCTTTTTTGTATTAGGCAATCTTAAAATTCTACCCAATATCTGCTCCACATCTATACTTGATGTTCTATTTGCTACTGTAGCTAGTATATATGCAAAAGGACAATCCCAACCTTCTTTCAATGCATTAACTGTTATAATATATCTAATATTGCAATCTGAACTACTCAAATCTATATTCCTTAGTTCATCCTTATCCGCTGTTTTTATTGCAATTTCAGACTCTGGTATTCCCATCTCTATTAAAGTATGTTTAATCTTCTCATATGTTGTACTTTCATCATTGTTTCTAGGTTGTGCCTGAAATAGTACAATAGGACGAATATATTTACCACCGTTTTTCAGTCCCTGAACTGCCTCCAATTCCAGCTTTCTTCTTAATGATACAGCAGATATAAAAACATCTTCCTGTGATTTTCTGTTGTATACAATTACAGGTAACTTTACCATGTTTTCCGCTTTTAACTGTCTGGCATCTACAAATGAAATTATATTACTTCCCCTCTTCGGTGTTGCTGTTAGGTCAAGTACAAATGACGGATTAAAATTCTGTAACATTTCCTTACTAAGTTTGCTTGTTGCATGGTGGCTCTCGTCAACAATAACAACAGGATTCAGTTTGCGAATAACCTGAATCAAAGCTGTTTCATCTGTATCTTCTAATAAATTACTGCTATCTTGTTTAAATCTTACAAATGGTAATAAACTACCATTTTCCTGATATGCTTTTCTTCCGTCTTTTTTACTTGTCCTAAATGAATCGTAACTTAATACAAAAATAGACAAATTGTCACTTACTGATGTTGGATTAAAATTCTGTCCGTTCAGAAGCTGTTGCTTTGAGTAAACTTCTACTTTATTTCCAAAATCAACATCTATCTTCTTTCTATATGCATGATTCTTATCTGTTAATGTCTTATATGTCTGTGACAAGATAGCATCTGAAGGTACAAGCCATACTACTGCCTTAGGATGTATGTGTGGCATAGAAGCAAATATCGGTTTGAGTGAATTTGCTGCCAGAAAAGTCTTTCCTCCTCCCGTTGGAACCTTAAAGCAAACTTGAGGAACTCCTGCTAGTTCAGGATCATATGGTGGCATTCCGTCTATTCCAACATTAATTCCTTTTTCATTCCACAAAGCATTATAGGCTTTATTTATATTCTGCTTTTCTATCAGCAATTCTAAAAATCTGTCTAAATCCTTTATTACCTGTAACTGATATTTTTTTAATTCCATATCTCATTCCTTTCTAGATATGTTCAATATCTCTTGGTATTTTCTTAAATGTGATATTCCATTTTTGTAAGTCACTATCTGACAATGCACAAGAATCCGCATACATAACATATGTCTGTTCTTTCTTATGTACACTTGTCAAAAATTCATAATCAAGTATTGTTACCCTATCTTTTTCATAATAAAAATAATATGCTGTATCATTATATGAACCAAGAAAATACTTTTCCTGTATATCTTCTTTATACTCAATGCCATTTGTCTCTGTATACCAGACATACTTTCTGACTTCAGTTATATCTACCTCATCATTTATCGTTCCATCTTGCATAAATAATGGATTTCCTAACTCATAGTATGAAAAGTTTCCACCTGTTCCTTCTACTGCGTTCTTTCCTTCACCATAACCATTTATTACTCGTTTCACACGCTCCGCAGTAATTGTATCTGCATAATCTCCCATTTCTACAAGAATAAATTTCCTATTGCCTCCGTCGGACTTGTTCATATTCAAAACAGCATGAGCTGTTGTACCGGAACCGGCAAAAGAATCTAGAACAATTGAGTCCTTATCTGATGCTATTTGTATAATTCTTTCAACAAGTGTAGATACTTTGGGATAAGAAAATGCTCTCATGTTAAAAATTGTATTATTCTCCATAGTAGCTTTTTGAGTACTACCCACATCCGAGTGACTCCACACAGAACGTGGTACTACATCACCAACTTCTGAAAGAAAAGCTTTTTTTCTCGGTTGCTTAGCCTCACCATTTACTCCCCAATACAAAAGATTATCTCTAACATGCTGTTGATAAGTTTCTTCCGAATAAGCCCACACTGCGCTTTCCTTTGGGAAAATTTTTTCACCTGTATATGGATTTGTGATTGGATAATACAAATTAGGTCTCTCATCCCTTGATTTATTACATGTATAAGCAGCAGAATTCCAAGGTCCTCTTGGATCATTATCTGGATTTTTGTAATATGAATTATTCTTTTCTGTTCTAGGCAAAAAATGAGTAGTTAATGATTCTTTATTTTTTGAATACACAAGAATATATTCATGATCTGTACTAAAAAATTTCGCATCTCGAGCTGGTGACACACGTTTATTCCAAATTATATCTTGTATAAAATTATTACTTCCAAATACTTCATTACATACTAATAGCAAATTAGCGTGTTCATTATCATCAATACTAATGAAAATAGCCCCATCATCTGCCAATAATTTTTGTAGCAGCACAAGTCTTGGATACATCATACATAGCCATTTATCATGCCTTGATAAATCCTCCCCCTCTTTACCAACGACTTCTCCAAGCCACTTCTTTATCTTTGGATCATTTACATTATCATTATATATCCATCCTTCATTTCCGGTATTGTAAGGTGGATCTATGTATATACATTTGATTTTTCCTTCATACTGTGGAAGAAGCGACTTCAAAGCTTCAAGATTATCACCATGAATTATCATGTTATTGCTGTGAATATCCTCTTTGTGCATACCACTTTCATCAAAACTATACTTTCTTTCAAGTACTTTATACGGAACATCATTATGATGATTTATTACCTTATCTTTTCCTATCCAATCCAATGTAGGCATATTTACTTGCTCCTTATCTATAATTATTGCAGTTTTTCTATTGTCTCAATTATCATTTCAGCTTTATCCGTCAACACATACTTTCCTCTTGTTTTTTGCTCGACGAAATCCTGTTTTTGTAACGCACTAAACATACTATTAATCTTCATTTTGCTACATTTCAAAGTTGTAGCTATCTGTTGTTGTGTTAATGGAATCACTTTCTCGTCTAATATTATAACTTCATTATCATGCATCAATTTCAAAAGGTCATAATAATCATTCAAAAATAATCCGATACCCATATTTTCTCCCTTAGTTGCAAATAAAAATGTATAGATAAATCATATCACATTTTTGTTGTATTTTAAATATCATTTTTTTGTTATCTATTTATCTTTAACAGCTAAAAGCAGAGGAATTACCTTCCTCTGCCCCTATTTCCTATCTTATCTCTTACCTTTTCTTTATCAGCATCTCTGCTAACCGTTTCATCATAAATCCTCTGAAACTCCTCATAAAGTTCATCCCCATCCAGCTTCATTCCAAGTTTTTTCATTACATCCGAGAACAGTCTTATACTTCCACTTACATCAGCAATATCAAATCCGAATATATCTGCCTTAACAGAATTACTGACATTCTCATAACCACCAAGCTCTGATATTCTCCTGACAATCCAGTCAGCTTTGTCCACAGGTTCAGTTTCTCTAATTTCCACATATTCACCTTTATCTGTTACGTCAGTAATATCTTCATCCATTCTTGCCGTATTTACATCAGACACATTACGAATATCTGGCATTACAGACGTATCATTCTGATTATTGTTAGGATTCATTACCTCAACATTTGTATACGGCTCAACAACCGCTTCTGTTGTTATCTCATCCAGCATATCCTCTTCCATCCCCGGTATCTCAACATCCATGTCAGCAACAATTTCTTCTTTCTCCGACACCGCATAATAAGCTGTATACAACTCTTCTTTTATAATGTCATCAGCAAGCTGTATTTGCCTTTTAACTTCCCTTTTCTCCATTTTCAGCTCATCCAGTTCTTCCTGCACTTCCATATGCCATATCTGATATTCCCGGTACTGCTCTTCATTCTTTATACTGCGTTTCCGGCTAGAGCTTTCTCTGTATATCTCCTTCTGTCTGCCCTCAATCTGCTGAATCTTTTCTTCCTGCTCACCTATGAAATCCACAAGATCCACAACACTTTTGATGTCATTATTTACAATCAGCAGATATTCGTCCTATAACTGATGAAACCGCTTCAAATCCTCTATATACTTTGCTCCACCGACTGCAAAACGCTTCTGCTCTACAATCCTTAATCTGTATAGCTTTGCATAAAACTTCTTCTGGAATGATGACAGCTTCGCCCTGTGCAATCCCCTGATATCCGACGAATAAAAGTAAGGCTTTGCCATCCAAGGCATATCCACATGATGCCTTAACGTCTCCTCTGAAAACATCTCGTCCATCTTTGCAAGCTTATGATAATACCGAAATCTCGGTGCCTGCACTTCCATCCACGCATCTTTCTTGAATACATATCCAAGTCTTTTCATCAAATATTTAAAATGCTCCACATTCCTGGCAGCATATGCACACATCTTGGCATCCCTGAGAATTATCTCTTTCATGGACATTTCTCTTTCCCACTTGTCCCTGCTGATATTCTTAGGGTTTCTGCTGTACTCTGCCGGCATTCTCCTAATGAATATTTTGAGTGGAAAATAACATGGCCTCATGCATAGAACATAATTCCATCCGCTGTGCACCATCTCGATGGAGGGCGTTCGCCCTATAGGAATAGAAAACTGCTGTCTGTGAAATGCAAGCATTCCAAGCCATAAATTTTCTATTCCTGCACAGCTCACTTTAGTACCAAAATAGTACCACAAGGCAAAAAACAAGCTCGCAAACGCCCATTTTACTAGGCTTTGCGAGCTTTTGAAAATTATTCAAACTCAATCGTCCCAGGCGGCTTACTGGTAATATCATAGAAGCAGCGGTTTACCCCCTTCACTTCATTGATAATCCTGCTCATAACTCTCTGTAACACCTCGAACGGTATATTGGCAGCTTCCGCTGTCATGAAATCGACCGTATTGACCGCACGCAGTGCAACCGCGTAATCGTACGTTCTCTCATCGCCCATGACACCCACGCTTCGCATATTGGTGAGCGCGGCAAAATACTGGTTTGGCATCCACTCCGGTGCCTCTCCATGCTCTTTGCGGTATTCCTCTACCGCGGCATCCACTTCCTCACGGTAAATGTAATCGGCATCCTGCACGATACGAACCTTCTCTGCAGTTACCTCACCGATAATACGGATACCAAGTCCCGGTCCCGGGAATGGCTGACGGAAGACAAGTTTCTCCGGGATGCCAAGCTCCAGACCCGCTTTGCGGACTTCATCTTTGAAGAGGTTGCGCAGCGGCTCGATGATTTCCTTGAAATCCACATAATCCGGGAGACCGCCGACGTTGTGGTGAGACTTGATCACTGCGGATTCTCCGCCAAGTCCGGACTCTACCACATCCGGGTAGATGGTTCCCTGTGCCAGGAAATCCACGGCTCCGATCTTCTTTGCCTCTTCCTCGAAGACACGGATGAATTCCTCTCCGATAATTTTACGTTTTTTCTCCGGTTCTGTCACACCGGCAAGTTTTCCATAATAACGCTCCTGCGCGTTGACACGGATAAAGTTCAGGTCAAACTGTCCGTTCGAACCGAAAACTTCCTCGACCTCGTCTCCTTCGTTCTTTCGGAGCAGACCGTGATCGACGAATACACAGGTAAGCTGTTTTCCGATTGCACGGGAAAGAAGTCCTGCTGCAACAGAAGAATCCACACCTCCGGATAATGCAAGGAGAACCTTTCCATCACCGACTTTTTCACGGATCTCTTTGATTGTATGCTCCACGAAAGAATCCATGCGCCAGGTGCCGGCACATCCACAGATATTTCTTACAAAGTTATGAAGCATCTTGCTTCCCTCTACGGTATGCAACACTTCCGGATGGAACTGGATTGCATAAAGCTTTTTCTCCGGGTTTTCATCTGCCGCTACCGGACAGTCAGCGGTATGTGCTACCACCTGAAATCCCGGTGCCGGCTTGGAAATATAATCAAAATGACTCATCCAGCAGATGGTAGATCCTTCTGCCGAATCCGTTGCCACTCCCTCAAAAAGCGAAGAAGACTTGTCCACGAACACTTCCGTTTTTCCGTACTCACGTACCGGTGCCTTTTCTACTTTTCCACCGAGGATATGATTCATCAGCTGCGCACCATAGCACAGACCGAGAACCGGGATGCCAAGTTCAAATAATTCTTTCGTGTATGTCGGGGAATCTGCCTCATAGCAGCTGTTCGGGCCGCCGGTGAGAATAATTCCCTTTGGATTCATTGCCTTGATCTGTTCGATGTCGGTACGGTAAGAATAAATCTCACAGTACACATTGCACTCGCGGACGCGGCGTGCAACCAGCTGATTGTACTGACCACCGAAGTCAATGACGATGACTTTCTCCTGATCCATATTGTGTTTCCTCCTGTTTTCTAAAATGCATTTTTGCATTTATGTGGTGCATTTTTCAAAAGTACACCATTTTTCTACCATTATAATAAAGCCCCTGTGATTTTACAAGTCACAACCTCACGTTTTCTCGTAAAATGCAATCACATCCGCGTAAACTTTTTCATTTTCTTTCTCATTCAGTATTTCATGGCGCATATGCGGATAGGTAATTGTGGAAATATTGGAAAAACCTGCCTGTTTCAGCATGTCCACACTGTCTTTGGCACCTTTTTCATACCCGGTGCACGGATCTTCGCTGCCGCGGATCATCAGAATCGGTAATGCCTCATTTACGTCCCGGTAATTTGACACCTGATGCATGGCAGTTGTCAGCATATACAGATCGTGAAAAGCGGAAACACTAAATCCGTGCCCGCAATACGGATCTTTCAGATATGCCTGTACCACCTGCTCATCGGAACAGATCCAGTCCACTTCGGTTTTTGCATGTTTTATCTGCTTATTGAAATTTCCCACCGACAGTTGCTGCACCAGCTTGGAATGATACATCGGTCCACGCGCCCTTGTGAGCAGATTCGTCAGGAAAAACCCTATGCGGATAATCTGTGTTCCCGGATAATTCGGGAATCCGCTCAGTACCACCTTTGCGTAACTGTGTGACTGGGTACAAAGCAGATTCCTTGCAATGATGGTTCCCATGGAATGTGCAAAAATCATCACCTTTTCCGTTTGAAACCGCTCCCTGATATATGCCGTGATCTGTACCTGATCCGACAACAGATAACGGTCACCGTCTTTTTCTTTAAAGAACCCCAGCTTGGGAGCATGTTCCCCATGCCCCCGCATGTCCGATGTCACCACCGTAAATCCCGCCTGCCGCAGCTGCTCAGCGAAAGCCTCATAACGCTCCTTATGTTCCTCCATCCCATGAATGATCTGAATGTATCCCCGCGGATGCTCACGTTCAAATACCGCCAGACTCAGCGCGTAACCGTCGGACGCTTTCAATACTATATTTTCCATTTATATCCTCTTCTCCGTTCGTACTTTTAAAACCAGTCCACATTTGTTCCATGTTCCAACTGTTCCGGTGTCATCAAAGACACGGCATCAATAAACCCGTTGCGAAACGTCATCGTTCCTCTCTTTTGTGCGGTCATTTCTTTCGCCGCAAGTTCTCCTGCAATGCCAGTAAACGCACAGCATGCCACTGCACTCTCCACCGAATTTTCCGCACTTAAAAAAGCACCAAGCATCACGGTGGACATACAGCCGCTTCCCGTAATCCTTGCCATCATCGGGCTTCCATTATGACACCGGTAGACGCAGCTTCCATCCGTGATCAGATCAGTTTCTCCGGATGCGACAAGAATCATCTGGTTTTCCTTTGCATACTGCTTCATCAGCTCCGGCAAATCTGTTTCTTCTGCTTCCACCAGCGCATCCTCGGCTGCATCCACCCCGGTAACCGTTCCACAGTTGTGCAGCAATGCCTGTATTTCCGAATAATTTCCCCGGATACAGGTCGGATGGATTATTTTCATCAACTCCAGACATTTTTCACGCCGATAGGAAGACCCCGACACCCCGACCGGATCAATCACGATCGGATGTCCCAGCGCATGCGCCCGCTTTCCGGCAGTCTTCATCGCCTCATAATCCGAGATGGCCCCGAAATTACAGATCAGTGCCGCTGTACCTGCCGTGATCTCTTCCACCTCACAGGGATGGTGTGCCATCGTCGGTGACGCACCTGCCGCCAGAAGGATATTCGCACAATCGTTGACCGTCACGGCATTTGTGATACAGTGGATAATTGGACGTTTCTGTTGTATTTTCTCATAAATTTCCACCACTTTTTCCCCGGAAAATTTCATCACAGTTTCTCCCGTCTTTGTATTTCACCGTCCAGAATTCCTGCCTTTTTCATTGGAATGGTCACGATAATTGCAATGATCGTACCACCACAGGTACTGATCAAAAACGGCACTACAAATGTAAACAATGCCGCTGCTTTATTCCCCATAATCAGATACGCAATCGGATAAGAAAGCATTCCTCCGATGATACCGGTTCCAAACACTTCACCCACATACGCAAACGGAAGCTTTTTTCCATACCGGTAAAGCAGTCCTGCAAGCAATGCCCCACACATACTTCCCGGAAATGCCAGCGGGCTGCCAAGTCCTGTCAGATTACGGATTAAGGCCGCCATAAATGCCTGTGCCAGTCCCCACCATGGTCCGACCGTTACCGCGCACAGTACATTCACCAGATGCTGTACCGGCGCACATTTGGAACCAAATACCGGGAAAGAAAACATACTCCCGACCACAGCCACCGCCGTGAAAAGTGCCGTCAATGTCAGTTTTTTTATCTGCAGATGATTCTTCATTTTACTTTTTTACTCCTCTTTTGTTCCCTTTATATGATCTGTTCTACAAGTTCTCCAAGATGCCGGGTGCCTGCCTTAATATCCTCACAGGCAAAAATGCCGCTGACAACTGCGACACCCGCGATGCCTCTGCCTTTTAGCTGCAAAACATTCTCTGCCGTGATTCCACCGATTGCCACAACCGGAATCTTCACGCTGTGGCAGATCTCTTCCAGCAGCTCGTGCTTCATCGGAATGGCATCCTTTTTGGTTGTAGAGCCAAACACGGCACCACTTCCCAGATAATCAGCACCTCCTGCTTCTGCAGCTTTCGCCTGTTCCACGGTTTTTGCCGTCACACCAATGATTTTATCCGGTCCGAGAATCTCACGCGCGTGCGCCAGTTCCATATCGGACTGTCCGATATGAACCCCGTCCGCGCCGACTTTTGCCGCCAGTTCCACATCATCATCCAGAATGAGTTTCACTCCGTAACGATGGCAAAGTTCCAGCAATTCTTCTGCCTCCTTCTGCACATCCGCTTCCGGAAGTTCCTTCTCCCTCAACTGTACCAGAGTGGCACCACCTTCCAGCGCTTTCTCTACCTGCTCATATAATGTTTCATTGCCCAGCCAGGTGCGGTCGGTCACCGCATAAAGGCGGAGCTGTTCTTTTTTCATATTATTCACTGTTTTTTCCTCCTGCATGTTATCCCATTATAACACGCACAACAGGAGAAAATCTATACTGCATGCAAATGTGCATATTTTTCCTTTGTTGCCATTCCTCCGCGGATATGACGTTCGGATTTATTCACGTCAATAATCTTGCGGGTTTCTGCCGCAAGTGCCGGATTCACCTGGCACAGCCGGTCTGTGATATCCTTGTGAACGGTCGATTTTGAAATCCCGTAATGTTTGGCAGCCTGCCGCACAGTTGCCTTATGTTCAATGATATAGTTTGCGATTTCCACGGCTCTTTCTTCAATATAAGCTTTCAAAAAAATACCCCTGCATTCCTGTGTTTGTACAGTTTATGCAAGGATATGTTTGCTTATTACTTATCGTTTTTTGTCTATTCTCATATTTTCCCGGAAAATATAATAACTGCCTTTTAGTTTTCCCTGTTTTAAAATCACTCCCATAGATACTAATTCTTTCAAAATTTTCAGTGCCCTGGAATCTTTTACTCCCAATAATTCCTGCACCTGTTTATTTGTAATCTGTCCATTTTTCTGTATAAAATCAAAAATTTTTTTCTGATAGGTATTTAAATTTTCCCTGTTTATCCGTACTTTATCCGTACTTATCCGTACTTTATCCGTACTTGCATCAGCTTTTATACTTTCATTTCCATTTTCTGATCGATAAAAACAAACAACAAATCCTGTTTTCTTTTTTTGAAATTCATACCGAACTCCGGCATTTTTACAGGCATCCGCGATCCGCTTCAATCCGGTTCCAAAACTTTCAATTTCTTTTGAATAATAAAGAATTCTTGCAATTTTAGGATTTCTCCGAACCGGGCGTTCTATATGATCAATATAATCCTGCGGCTCCAGACCTTCTGGAAATGTCCCCGGATTATATATCTCAATACGATTTTTATAAATCGCAACTTCGTTGCTCTCTCCAGAAGAATAATCTTTATGACAAAATGAATTTAACAATGCCTCCCGAATCGCGTCTACTGGAATTTCCGGTATCTCTTTTCGTTGTAATTCCCCAGTAAATTCAACTTTCCAATGAATATTACTTTTAATGTAATTTTCTGCTATATCAACAAGTTTTAGCACCGGTCCATGATATCGTTGAATATCATTAAAAGTTAATCTTTCATTTGTTGCAAATATAGCCATCTGTACATCCTGAAGTATATCATCCCCAAAAAGTACCTTCCCGGCATTTAACAACATATCTCCTTCGGTTAACTCCAACTGATTCAAAACTGTTTTCTTATCCGTATAAGAAATTGCAATTCGTCCAACATCATGTGCCTGTTCTACATATTTTTTCAGCAATTCTTGGTCGACATCATAAACCGTCTTGTTCGACACAAGGTTTTCCCAGCGATTACCTTCCTGTCCACTTTGAAGAAGAAATTTCGTTATTTCTTCTCTGGACATAACCAAATCTTCATCAGCCACTCTGATTCTTGCTACATTATATGCAAAATACGGTATCTGATTTCCCGAGAATTTCACATGAATACAATCTCGACCATCCAAAACAACCTTGCTGATTTCCGGATATATTCTTGGTTCAATGAAGTTTTTTATTTTCTGACTCACTTCCCGCAAAGACTCTTCTGTCACAACCTGTCCCACAACAGTTCCATCGGGTTTGACTCCAAAATAAAGTTCCCCGTGCTGATGTTTGTTCAAAATTGCACAAATAGAATGCATTGCTTCTTTTAATTCACCGGTCGATTTTTTAAATTCCAAAGTTTCTGTTTCAATACCAAGGTTCAAATCAACACCTGCCTTCAACACATATAATTAAGCTATATACTTTTAATCATATTATTTATCAAAATTACACTTTAATTAATCTTAGTTTAAGTTTACAGTCACGCAATTTATTTGTTACTAAAATTAATCTTCCACAACGTATTTTACAGTCACGTAATTTGTTTAGGTACTAAAATGAATTCAGCAAGCACAAGGAATTGCGCAGGTTTTACAGTCACGTAATTTGTTTAGGTACTAAAATGCTGTGTCAGATCCGCTTTATCAGCCTCTGGTTTTACAGTCACGTAATTTGTTTAGGTACTAAAATAGAATACGAAATGACGGAATGCAACACAAGTTTTACAGTCACATAATTTGTTTAGGTACTAAAATCTATGCGTGAAATAGGAGAAATCACAAGTTGTTTTACAGTCACATAATTTGTTTAGGTACTAAAATTGCAACAAAGCAGGACCAGGCAAACATTGGTTTTACAGTCACATAATTTGTTTAGGTACTAAAATATCAAACTTAATATTCCCTACTTTTGTATGCCATTGCCCTTGAGTTTATTATACCATTTTTCATGCTTTCAAAAAAGCTATTTCTGGCTTTTTTTCTGTATCTTCCCATCTATCGTTCAACATTAACGTCTGATTTATCAATTTACAGATAACGTTATCTTCCACTGTATATAAATATTCCGTTTGCCCTATGTGTTGGATAATCTTCTTCAAATTTTCCTGCAATTGTTCTTCCGAAAATCTCCTGTTGCATGGATAATTATTCTCTATATATGTTTCTATTTCATTGAACTCCGGCATTTGAAAATCTACTTCTCCCAATACCGTTATTCCTGAACATAGCTTTCCGTCACAACCCACATATCCATCCAGGCTTGTCGACAAAATAAAATAGACATCATATTTGATACAGATTTGTTGCATTTGCTTTAAAACAACTTCATATTCTTTTTTCGAAATTAAATGGTCAATATTTTCTACTATGATCAGCAATTTTCTTGGATTTATTTCCATTACATGTCCAATCAGATTCAAAAAAATTGTAAATAATTCAAAATTATTTTTATCCTCTAATGATGTTTGTCCATTTCCTACAACATTCGATTTTTGAACCATATCCCAGACATCCGATACGGCATACGTCAATTCAACATCACCCAGATGACTAAGATCTTTATTTATCAGCTGAAACATTTCTTCCAATTCTTCATCAATAGTACGCAAATGCAATTGCCAGTCAAATTTTTGCATTAATCCCTTAACATATTCCACCATCAAACTTTGCTTTGACCATTTTATCCACGTTAAAAGTTCTGCTGCTTCATTTACTGATAATACAGTAAAAAATTTTCTGCCTACTAATTCGTTATCAATTTTAACATTATTTCTCCATTTATTCTGTTCTTCCGAATACTTATAGGTACTAAAATATCTTCTGATAGATTCCAGAATGTAGGTTTTCCTTGGAATGTTTTGTCCGCACAATTGCGTGATCGGTGCCAGTTCAAACGTATATTTCTTTTCGTATTCCGTTACATCAATTTTCATAATATAATCATTCTTTCTGTTCCAATTGCTACCTCCGCTACCGATTGACTTCCAACCAACAACTTCATATCTGAATATTGCTTTTCCGTGACACACAGCAATCTTACATTTCCTTCTCTGGGTATAAATTTCTTTATCCTTTTTTCTAATCGATTGGCATATTCTCTGCTCGGACACACCCTCACATAAACCGAATACTGCATCATAACAAATCCCTCCTGAATCAAATTCTTTCGAAAGATACGATATGATCTTCTTTCCTCATCAGTTTCAACCGGCAAATCAAACATGCACAACATTCTCATAATCTTATAATCCATCCAGTTCCTCTACGATAAATCCATCGATATCCGGGAATACAATATTCTCACATCTTTCCATAATCAAAGATGCAAATTGTTCCACATAATTTTCTATCATATTACACACAAACATCTTTTTATTTCTGTACAATATTTTCATATTTAAAATATTTACCAGCTGTCTTCTATGTTCTGCTGTAAAATACTCCTCATTTTTCATACTTTCATATGCAACAATATCTATCATCGGTCTCAAAGGCTCCATTAAATCATCCACAAGATTGAACCGGTTATACTCGTTTTTATGATGAATACCAATTTGTGTGTTTAATCCATACCCAACACACACTCTTGCAATATATCCTCGCAGTACCGCATACCCGTAATCTAATCCGCTGTTTAATAAAATATCCTCATTTCCTCTGGAAAAGGAAGTTCCCATTAAAAGATTAAAATATACTTTTGCAGCATGAGCCTCTCTGTTGCTTTGATCCCCATTGATTATTTCTGATGAAAACTCTTTAATCGCCAGTGTTCCTTCCTGATCACTTGTTAATCGTAAATACGCTTTGGACTGATTTTGAATTTTCACTGTTACAATATCTTTCCACAGTTTATAGTGGCTCATAGTATTCTTTGCTTTTTTCTATCTGATAATCGATCACTTTCGAGGCTCTGCTATGATTATCATATGAACTATAATAGCCTGTTGGTAAATGTTTCTGATTGCATATCATTAACCCTATCCCCTGTTCAGACTGGTTCTATGTCAAGATTTAGTACAAGTTAAAATGAGAAATTTCTCCCCATTTTAACCTGCCAGAAGCTCAGCCTCAGTGTGCGTTCTTTCATACACTCGTTCGAATTCGTTTGGCGACATATAGTTGCAATGGCTATGAATTCGTTTCGTA